>Ga0114964_10000041_pt1 | contig 90149 bp, 85 predicted proteins | sample C_131016_MF_Meta_FD_92638 | JGI IMG/M metagenome (GOLD analysis project Ga0114964, IMG submission 92638) | Freshwater microbial communities from Lake Croche, Canada to study carbon cycling - C_131016_MF_MetaG | ecosystem: Environmental > Aquatic > Freshwater > Lake | place: Lake Croche, Canada... | reverse complement strand
GCACTTAGATGGCTCTGCCATTGATCTGCCAACAACTGGCGACAAAGTAATGTCAGGTGATAAAGAAGTCGGCTATATCGGCTCTGTTGCCCGACATTACGAACTCGGCCCAATCGCACTTGCCGTAATCAAGCGCAATGTTCTTTTGGAGGAGCAGTTAGTTGCGGGTGGCGTGGCTGCTGCGCAAGAGAGGGTTCTAAATTAATTAATTTCCATGAAATTATTAAAACAGTGGCATAATTGCACTGTGCGAAAATTAATAATAATTTTGAGCGCAATTATTACTTTATCTGTCATAGTCCAACTTTTTGTAATTATTCCAAAATCAATTGCCTCAGTTAACGGGAATCATCCTACGGTTTTACCGGCCGAGCTCAAGGATCCGAATTCTTTTGAATTTATTTACAGAGATGATTTTTATTCTGGCACACCGCAGAACCGATCAACTGGATCGCCAATTGATTCCATAAAAGTCTGTAATGGGGAACTGACAAAAGCTTGCGTCTATAAATTCTCTAGCAAGAAATTAGAGTCGGACGAATGGAAAGATTCAACTCTAAATACCGTAAATTCAACATGGAATATAAATAATATTGCGTTCAATGTATTTGTAGATTATAAGGAACTATTACCGGAAAATTTCCCTAAGGGATATTTAACAAATAAGCAAAGATATGTTCGTGCAAGTGTCTCGCCAGTTTCGCCTTCCGGCAGCTTCAAAAATATCTTTAATGGTTTTGAAGACACGATTTTTAAAGTGGAAATATTTCTACCTAATTCTGGAATAAATGACGGGCTATGGATATTTGCACGAAGCATTAGCGCAAATGCTAAGTTGTCAAAGTTTGGAGGAGGTTCAATATTAACTTTCTCGGGTGCACCAATATTAGTTCCTGTTGCGGTTGTTGGTCCTGCATCAAAGAATGTACTAGATACTGGTCAGCTAAGTAGGGCTAGGGGGGAATGGAAAGATGCGCCGGGAGGGCGCACAGTCCATTATATAAATTCCCAGAACACTGGCATTTATTACAAAACTGGAGTTGGGAATGGTGACTTAAGTTTCAAGGATTTTGCTAGGTATGACGAAAATTTATTAATGAAGACTTGGTACGAATATCAAACTTGGGATTTCACCACCTGGTCATGGTCGAACAATTACTACTGCGGAGACGTTAACTCACCAGTATTGTCGAAATATTTTGAGATTAAGCCAAATACTATTGTCGGAATAACGGGAACAAATTCTTCTTACTACAACCCTTGGCCGCCGACATTTGATAATGGCGACAACTCGTTGAAATATATGGTGGCTTCACCACATTTATCCTCAGATGGCTCGAAAGAAAATAGTGGTTACTTTTCCCTGACTATTCAAAAAGATCTTGCAAGTTGCCTTTGGGGAAAGGATGCATCAAATGCGAAAGCATTGATTCAAGTAGTCACTAAATCTGGACAGATTGAGGTTGCCACAACTAATATGAAGGCAGACTCCGAAACAATAAATTTTATAGCTTCAAATTTTCATTACTCGACTCCAGTTTTAAAGATTTCACTCGCCAAGACAATTATGTGTGCAAAAGGTAAGTTATCAAAAACGATAACTAGCTCAAATCCCAAGTGCCCTTCAGGATATAAGGCTAAATAACCCTCCTTTTTCGATAATTACCCCTTCGGGTTACCCTTAACCCATGGAGCGAGCCAGCAGTGTTGCCTTGGTAGCTATTACCGGGCTTAGCGGTCTTTACTTCGTAGTTATTGGTCTAAGAGGCGTTATTAAAACTTGGAGAGGCGAGAATTAAGTGGTCTTTAACATCCCCGAAGGATTACACCCTGATTTAAATCCACTTGCTTGGCTAGTTGGAACCTGGCGTGGCAAAGGCCATGGCGAGTATCCAGGTGTTGAGAAATTTCAATTCATGCAAGAAGTTGTCTTCAACCATGATGGTCGCCCTTTTCTAAATTACTACTCACGTTCATGGCTAATCGATGACAACAGCGAGATCATCCGCCCTGCCGCATCTGAGACTGGTTTTTGGCGCGCTAAAGATAATAAAGTCATTGAAGTAATTCTTGCTCACAACACCGGTATTGCCGAAGGTTGGGTTGGTGTGCACGATGGACCAAAGATTCAATTAGCGATGGATCAGGGATACTCAGCGCCTTCAGCCAAGATTGTTACTGCAGGCTCCAGGCTCTATGGCCTAGTTGAAGGTGAACTCTTCTTTGCTTATGACATGGCCGCTGAAGGAAAAACACTCCAAGCACATATTTGGTCATCACTTGAGCGACAAACAGAAAACGTAATTCAATGAGTACTTTGAGTACTGATTTTCGTGGTGAAGTTTTAGCGCAAATTATTCGAAATGATCTGGTAGAGACAATTCACACCGGACATTTAGTGATGCTAAATGGTGATGGCTCGGTTTATAAAACCAAAGGCTCATTTGATATGCCAATCTTTCCAAGGTCGTCGGTTAAATGTTTTCAAGCAACAGCAATGGTGCGAAGTGGACTTAAAGTAAGTAGTGCTCAATTAGCTCTAGCTCAATCTTCACACTCTGGATCAAAGATGCATCTAGATGCAGTTTTGGAATTACTGGCTTTAGTTGGGCTATCTGAATCAGATTTAATGTGTGCTCTAGATAAACCACTTGGTGAAGCTGAGCGACTTGCGTGGGGCGATAAGCCTGCAACACGTCTTGCCATGAACTGTTCTGGAAAGCATGCAGCAATGCTTGCCACATGTGTGGCAAATGGTTGGGATATCAAAACTTATTTAGAGCCATCTCATCCACTACAGATCGCAATCCTTAAAGAGATTGAGGAAATGACTGGTGGCCCGGTAGCAAATAAGACCTTTGATGGCTGCGGAGCACCGTTATTTGCTGTTTCTACGCTGGCTCTAGCCAAGGCTATTCATGGAATTACTACCTCCTCTGATCCAATTCATCAAGAAGTATTGGCAGCAGCAAGAAAGCATCCAGAGATTGTTGCTGGCGCGGGCAGGCTAACTACTCGCATGATGCAAGGTGTGACTGGCCTGTTTATGAAAGATGGCGCAGAGGCAGTATGTGTTCTTTCAATAACAGATGGTAGAACTTTGGTATTTAAAATTGCTGATGGATCTATGAGATCTTTTGGCACCATAATCCAAGCAGCACTTCTTGAGTGGGGTATTACAACCCCGCTAGAAAAATTTGATGTCTATGGTGGTCCAAATATTGTCGGTGGGATGAGAGCAACGCTCTAATGTTAAAGCGCCGCATAGCAACCTTGATGGTTCACACCTCACCACTAGAACAAGCAGGTGTTGGTGATGCTGGCGGAATGAATATATATGTTGTGGAGAACGCAATTCAGATGGCAAAGGCGGGAGTGAAGGTAGACATCTTTACCCGCGCCGATAAGAGTGGCCTAGCTGATTCGGTGGAGATTGCACCGGGCGTAGAGGTCCACCACCTAGAAGCAGGACCGGTTAGTCACCTAACTAAAGAAGAGTTGCCATCTCAGATCGGCGCACTTACCCATGCATTTATGGAACATCAAAGTGGAAAGCCAAATAATTATTACGACATCATCCATTCACATTATTGGATCTCAGGACAACTCGGCTGGATGATCTCTGAGCGCACCAACGTACCATTGGTTCACACCATGCACACAATGGCAAAGGTTAAGAACCTTTCATTAGCTGCCGGTGATATCCAAGAGCCACTTATTCGCGCCCTTGGTGAAGAACAAATAGTTAAGAGCGCCAACGCACTCATTGCTAATACTGACGCTGAAGCTGCGTCTTTAGTTTCTTTGTATGGCGCAAATCCAGATAAAGTCCATGTTGTTACACCGGGTGTTGATCTTTCAAGATTTAAACCAGGTATTGGTAAGAGTGGTGCTCGCAAGAAATTAGATATCGCACCTGATGGGCTAATGCTTTTATTCGTTGGTCGAATCCAACCTCATAAAGGTCCAGAGGTATTAGTTCAGGCAGTTGCCGAGATGTTGGCGCATTCACCGCATTTAAGGTCGAAATTAGCACTTGTAATTATGGGCGGGGCCTCTGGCTCAGGACAACCAGAGCCAGATCGTTTGCGCGGGCTAGCAAAGTTTTTGGGTGTGCAAGATGTGGTGCACTTTATGGACCCTGCGCCCCGGCAAGATCTTGCTGATTGGTATCGCTGCGCAGATTTAGTATGCGTTCCTTCATATTCAGAATCCTTTGGTTTAGTAGCACTAGAAGCCCAAGCTTGTGGCACACCAGTTGTTGCCACCGCAGTTGGTGGCCTTCGCACCGCAGTCTCTGATGGAATCTCAGGTTCACTTGTAGATGGCCATGATCCAAAAGCTTGGGCATCAGTTATTAATCGCTTATTACTAGAGCCGCAGCGGCGAATTGGCCTATCCCTTGGCGCAATTGAACATGCGGCTAAGTTTGGCTGGGAGCGCACTGCACGTGGCACGCTTGATGTTTATGACCATGTGATCTCAAATCCTGAGGCTAGAAATATCAAGGTGGTTTTGTGATCGATCCCAAGGCAATCATCGAGGATTTCCTAGAATCCCATGATTTGGATTTTGATCGGGCAAATGAAAATACTTTTTTAATCACATTACCTGGTGAGAAGAAATTACAAACTCATGTTGCACTTGTAATCGGTGATCACTCTCTGTCTATTAATGCTTTTGTTATCCGCAAGCCTGATGAAAATGCTGAGCAAGTCCATGAGTGGCTACTTCACCAAAATACTTCAATGTATTCAGTTGCATTTGCAGTAAATGAACTCGGTGATATTTATTTAGTAGGACGCTTGCCTTTAGCTGCAGTAAGTGATGTTGAGATTGATCGCATCTTGGGGGCGGTATTGCAATACTCTGATTCTTCTTTTAATCCACTTTTAGAGCTGGGGTTTTCCTCAGCAATTCGCCGAGAGTGGGCCTGGCGGGTTTCGCGCGGAGAATCACTTGCAAATTTGCAAGCATTTGAGCATTTAATAAAGTAGTCAGTAGAATTACTAATATGAGTATCGGAAAATTAATCCTTCTGCGCCATGGCGAGAGTGAGTGGAATGCCCTCAATCTCTTTACTGGCTGGGTTGATGTGAGCCTTTCAGCTAAAGGTATTGAAGAAGCCAAACGCGGGGGTCAATTACTTAAAGATCGAAACCTGCTTGCAGATGTTGTTCATACTTCACTTCTTCGCCGGGCAATTCACACCTCGCAATTGGCGTTGGATGTGGCAGATCGTCACTGGATTCCAGTTCACCGCACCTGGAAGCTAAATGAGCGCCACTATGGCGCGCTGCAAGGAAAAGATAAAGCCCAAACTTTGGCCCAATATGGCGAAGAACAATTCCAATTATGGCGTCGCTCATTTGATGTGCCACCACCACCGATTGATGAAAACGATAAGTATTCACAAAGTAAAGATCCACGCTATGCCGACCTTGGCGCTGCGATGCCTAAGACTGAATGTCTTAAAGATGTTGTTAGCCGAATGGTTCCTTACCTAACTGGTGAGATCACAGCTGATCTCAAGGCAGGAAAGACCGTGCTAGTTACGGCTCACGGCAATTCAATTCGTGCGATGGTTAAACATATTGATTGCATCTCTGATGGCGATATCGCCGGGGTAAATATCCCAACCGGCATTCCACTTCTATATGAATTTGATGCTGATTTTGAGCCAATTAAAAAAGGCGGGGAGTATCTAGACCCAGAAGCGGCAAAGGCTGCGATTGCCGCTGTGGCAAATCAGGGTAAGAAGTAAGCACCTTTCGTTAACCTGACTTTCAACTGACCTTAACCTCAATAAGGGGTTTAGGTTTAAGGGATTTGTCATATTGTTCTCATGAAGGTGGCGGTAGTAACCGAAAGTTTCTTGCCCCAGGTCAATGGGGTAACGAACTCAGTTCTTCGCATCCTTGAAACGCTTAAATCTGCTGGCCATGACGCCTTGGTCATCGCTCCTGAAGGTGAAGAAACTCCAAGTGAGTTCCTAGGATTTCGGGTTAAAACCATCCCATCAATTCCGATTCAAAGCATTTTGCCCATTGGCTTACCAGTAGCGCTGCCAACTAGAAAGTTGGAGTACTTATTTGATGGTTATGCCCCAGATCTAATTCATCTTGCTTCACCATTCGCACTTGGTTCATATAGTGCAAAGCTTGGTAAGAAGATGGGGATTGCCACACTCTCGGTCTATCAAACAGATCTTGCTGGTTTTGCCAGTCACTATGGATTAAACGTTGCCCACTCTTCACTTCGCAAGATGGTTGGCCGAATCCACTCAAAAACGGATCGGACTTTGGCGCCTTCAAGGTGGGCCTGTGATGAACTAAAAGCTCACGGCGTAGAGAACGTATACCTCTGGCGCCGAGGTGTTAAGACACATCTGTTTAGACCAGATGCCAAGAACTCGGATTTATATAAGAAGCTAAGTGCCAATGGGCGAAAACTAGTTGTTGGCTATGTTGGTCGCTTGGCAAATGAAAAGCGAGTTTATGATCTTAAGTATTTAGCTAGAGATTCAAATATTCAAATAGTGATTACTGGTGATGGCCCAGCCCGAGAAAAACTTGAGAAATTAATGCCCACTGCAATATTTACCGGCTTTAAAAGTGGGGAAGAATTAGCTGAGATTTATGCGTCGCTAGATCTTTTTGTTCACCCGGGACCAAATGAAACCTTCTGCCAATCTGTGCAAGAAGCACTTGCCTCTGGCACTCCCTGCATCGTGCCACCAACTGGTGGCCCATCAGATTTAGTAACACATGGATTTACTGGTTATGTAATTAATACCCACCGCCCAGATGAATTAGAAGCAGCCGTCCTTCACTATCGACTTCGTTCAGATAGAGAAGAGATGTCGATTAATTCTCGTATTTCAGTTGAGTCTCGCACTTGGGAGAAAGTAAATGCCCAACTTATGAATCATTACTCAGAGCTAACTACTAAGAAGATCGAGGGCATAGTCGCGTGAAGATCGTACACATCGCTAATTTCTATGGGCCAAACTCTGGTGGCATAAAGACCACGCTCCATGAGCTTGGCAAGGGATATCAGAAGTATGGTCACGAGTTCACCTATATCGTTCCGGGAACTCGCCTCTACTTTGAAGAAACGATCTATGGCAAGAAGATCACGGTTCCAAGTTATATCTTGCCTGGTAGCGGGGGATATCAAATAATTAAGCGCAGTAAAACGGTAATCAAAATCCTCAAGGCACTTGAGCCAGATCGAATTGAAGTTTCAGATCGCTTGACCCTAAATAAAGTAGGAAAGTTTGCCAAAGCAAATGGCATTCCATCAGTGGTATTTAGCCATGAGACGCTACAAGGTTTGGCAAAGCGTTTCTTACCTCTACCTGGTTTTATTCGAAACAAGTTGGTTAATTGGCATAACAAGCGCCTGACCTCCACCTTTGATCAAGTTATAACCACCACAGCATTTGCTGCTCGCGAATTTATTGAAATAAAGACCCCGAACTTAGTTCGAGTGCCTTTGGGTGTTGATTTAGTAAATTTCAATCCAAGTAAGCGCTCAGAGGCTTTGCGAAATGAATTACTTAAAGGCTCTAAGTATTTACTAGTGCACGTTGGTCGCCTTTCACCAGAGAAAGAGCCGCAGCGCAGTATTGAAACCTTGATTGAATTACGTAATCGTGGATTTGATGCCAGATTAGTAGTAATAGGAACAGGCCCAATGTGGGATAAAATTCGTGATCTCTGCCTTGGTTATCCAGTAGATACTCTTGGTTATATTGCTGATCGCAATCGAGTCTCGGCAATTCTTGCTTGTGCAGATATCTCACTAGCTCCTGGCCCACTAGAAACCTTCTGTTTAGCCGCCCTAGAATCCCTGGCATCAGCAACACCAGTAATTGCAAGTCATTCAAGTGCGGTTGGTGAAATACTTTTATCAGATCCATTAAATCCAGCGGGCGCAGTTGCAAGTGATGATTGCATTTCATTTGCAAACGCAGTGGAGTCACTTTGCGAACAACATTCGGCTAGCCAAAGGGCCCGGCAAGTTGCAGAGCAACTGCCATGGGATAGTTGTGTGCTTCGAATGTTAGAAGTTCATGGAATTCCAGTTGTTGGTCACAGCACTCCACATGCAAATATCAATCGACATTTGAAAGCGAGCTAACTGTGCAAACTGCGTTGATAACTAGGAGTAGTCCAGTTGTTAAGTTCGCAGTAATTGGGGACAGCGCAGCATATGGAACTGGTGATCAGGCAGCCGATGGGACTCATCGCGGTTGGGCCTACTACCTATCTGAAAGTTTTCAATGGGATGTTGATTACTTAAATTTCTCCCGGCCTGGAGCAAAGTCTGATGAGGTTGCTAGCACCCAGCTGCAACTAGTAAAAAACCTGGAACTCGATATTTGCGCAGTAATTGCTGGTGGTAATGACTTACTAAGAAATGGATTTAATCCAAAAGATCTCTACAAAAATCTGCGCTCCACTTGTGATGAATTAATGGCTAAAGGAACTGAAGTGATCATGTTTGAACTCCATGATCCCAATCGCCTTCTGCGAATTCCTCGCCTGCTAAAACGAGTCCTGCGCCGGCGCGTGGAAGCAGTTAATGAGGTTTATCAACAGATTGCAAATGAATTAGATGTGGTTTTGATAAAGACAAGAGAAATCCCGGATGTTCATAACCTACAAAACTGGCATATAGATCGAATGCATCCAGGCCCACGTGGGCATAATTTGCTAGCCAGAGAGATGGCAGCGATTTTGCAAGGTCGTGGTTGGCCAGTTGATCTGCCAATACCAGCACAGATCGTAGAGAGTTCAAGTGGAAAGAAATTTATCTGGCTACTTCGAAATGGCCTACCTTGGTTTTTAAAACGAAGTGTTGATTTAGTTCCAGCAGCAATTTATTTAATGGTATTAGAAATTATAAAGATTACTTGCAGTGCAATTAAAGAGCAGGGGCAGCGTATTCGCCGGTAACTAAGAAATAAACACGACGGGCAATAGAAACCGCGTGATCGGCGCAGCGCTCGTAATAACGGCCGAGCAAAGTCATATCAATAGCTGATTCAACACCGTGGGCCCAACTATCTTCTAACAGGGTAGCAATTAGTTGGCGATGGAGTGTGTCCATTTCATCATCATCGGTTTCAATCTCAAGAGCGCGAACTGTGTCCTTATGTTCCATAACAGCAGTTAGTTTGCTAATCAAAGCATTTGAGACAGATCCCATGCTGGTAATGGTGGTTGTTAGCTCACTTGGAACTGCGCAATTTGGAAAACGCATTCTGGCTTGCTTTGCAATGTGGTGAGCCAGATCGCCCATTCGTTCTAAGTCAGCGCTCATGCGAAGGGAGGTGACTAAGGTGCGAAGATCTGATGCCACTGGTTGTTGGCGAGCCATTAAATTAATTGTTCGAGCATCTAGATCATGTTGGATCTGATCGATTGCTTCATCGGCGGCGATAACTTTTTCTGCAAGGGTTAGGTCAGCCTCAAGCAGGGCCTTGGTCGCATCATTCATTGCCTCACGGACTAGCCCGGCCATCGTAAGCAGGCTGGCGCTAATCGAATCTAACTCGTCGTGAAAGGCGCTGCGCATAGTGAGAAGAATAGTGGGTCTTGTTATAGGCACTCATAAGGTCTGTGAACGAGTCCTTAACAAATGGTTAAAGTTTGGGTTTTTCTCATTGAACGGGGGGTATCAGTAAGGGTGGCTTCCTACTCTCTCCTACGATAGGCACATGGCGATCAAATCGTGGCTTAGAGGCAAGGTTGTGGCCGAGAGCGATGGGGCTGATTTTAAATCAAATGTAGTCCAACAAATAGGCAGTGCCATGTTGCCACCTTCAATCCTTGATTTACTTGAGTTATTTGATGCTGAAAGTATTGTGCTCTCAACTGGTGAATTAGTTATCTATCAATCAGAAGCGATTAGCACATATAACCTTACAAAAGATCAACGCCTAGCCAACGAATCTTTGCTTATGTTGGTAAGAGCTGCTCGTCGCTCTAATCAACTTCAAGTTGCAACGATGGAATTACCTCGCGGCCCACTTGGTGTTGGAACCCATGATTTATTAGTGCGAATTGCCAAAATTGGTGATGACGGGCTAGTTGTAATTTTGGTCTTTGATGATTCTGAAATGCGACGCCTTGATTCAATTCGACGAGATTTCGTAGCAAATATTTCACATGAACTAAAGACTCCTATTGGCGCGCTCTCAATTCTTTCTGAAGCAGTTCTAGGAGCAGCTGATGATCCAGATGCAATCAAACGCTTTGCCAGCAGAATGCAGACCGAGGCCTCTCGGCTAACTGAACTTGTGCAGGAGATAATTAACCTTTCAAGGTTGCAAGATGATGATCCACTAAAGCGAGCCCAAGCATTTTCTATTAGTGAGTGTATTAAAGAGGCGATGGATCAATCTCGCCTTAATGCTGAAGCAAGACATGTTGATTTGGTATATAAGAATGATGATCATTCACAAATAAATGGTGATCGTGATCAAGTAACTATGGCTATTCACAACTTAATTGAAAACGCTATCAACTACAGCCCAGATTCCACACGTGTAGCAATTGCGGTAAAAGAAGTAGATGCAATTTGTGAAATTTCCATTTCTGATCAGGGAATTGGAATTCCTGAGAAAGACTTAGAGCGAATATTTGAGCGCTTCTATCGCGTAGATCCAGCTCGCTCGCGAATCACTGGCGGAACTGGACTTGGTCTATCTATTGTTAAACACGTGGTTTCAAACCACGGTGGTGACATATCGGTTTGGAGTGTGGAAGGGGCCGGAAGTACATTCACAATTCGCCTACCTTTTTTTAGCACCCAGCAAGAAGTTAGTTCCTTGATAGTCAAAGACGCCGTGGAGGCCAACTAAATGACGAAAATACTGGTAGTTGAAGATGAAGAATCCTTTTCTGACGCTCTTTCCTACCTACTTGGCCGCGAAGGCTTTGAGGTAGTTGTTGCCGATACTGGCACCGCTGCCGTGGCCGAGTTTGAACGCCAAGGCGCCGATCTGATCTTGCTAGATCTAATGCTTCCAGGATTATCTGGCACCGAAGTCTGTCGCCAGATTCGCACCAAATCACAAGTGCCAATAATTATGTTGACCGCTAAAGATGCTGAAGTAGATAAGGTCGTCGGGTTAGAACTAGGGGCTGATGATTATGTGACTAAGCCTTATTCATCTCGGGAACTAGTTGCACGTATTCGCGCAGTACTTCGTCGCCATGGCGAGGAAGATCAAGCAACTGATGGAATTCTCTCTGCCGGACCAGTTCGAATTGATGTCGAGCGCCACAAGGTTTCGATTAATAACGAAGATGTTTCTTTTCCATTAAAAGAGTTTGAATTACTTGAATTCTTGGTAAGAAACTCAGGTCGTGTTCTAACCCGTATTCAATTGATCGACAGAGTGTGGGGATCAGATTACTTTGGTGATACCAAGACGCTAGATGTTCATATAAAGCGACTACGTTCAAAGATTGAGAAAGATCCAGCCGAGCCAGAATTTATCCAGACCATTAGAGGTCTGGGATATAAGTTCGAAGCTTAAATATTACTTATTTGTATTTGCGTAGATACCATCTTGGGCGCGCACCAAAGCATTTAGCTTAATTGGCGCAGCATTAGCAAAGGTAATTTCGATAGTTGCGTGAGCACTTGCTGCAAGTCCAAGGGCTGGAAAGTTAGCGCTTTGATTTGCCGAATCGCCTGCAAAGATTGCTGGGGTTACTGAGCGTAATTCAATTGGCGCAGTAATTCCATTGATTCCATTTGCAGTAATGCTAAGAATTGAATCAGTGCTCTGTGAGTTATTAACAACTGTTGCAACTAATACTGCAGAACCATCTGCCTGTGCAACAAGTAGAACATTTGCGGCTTTGATATCACCAGATACGCCTTCAACTCCATCAGTTACTTGCTTAATCATTCGTGTTGGCGCATCAGCTCCATTAGCGCAGCCCGTAAGGGTGAGAATAAGAGCACCTGCTAGGAGGGCTAAAGCGATTGATTTTGGCTGACTTTTCGAGTTTTGGCGAGGCATTGGGTAATGGTATCCTTGGGTCCTATCGAAAGGCCAAATTAATGTCATTTAAGGTCGGCGAAACCGTTGTTTATCCCCATCACGGGGCGGCTCTCATTGAAGCAATTGAGACCCGGACCATTAAAGGCGAAGAGAAAATTTATTTGGTTCTAAAAGTTGCCCAAGGCGACTTAACAGTTCGAGTCCCAGCAGAAAACGTTGATCTTGTGGGCGTTCGCGATGTGGTTGATTCAGCTGGTCTTGATCGAGTATTTAATGTCCTACGTCAGCCATATACCGAAGAGCCAACAAACTGGTCTCGCCGCTACAAGGCAAACGTAGAAAAGCTAGCTTCTGGTGATGTAATCAAGGTTGCCGAAGTAGTTCGTGATCTTTATCGTCGCGATCTAGATCGTGGTCTCTCAGCTGGTGAAAAGCGCATGCTTTCAAAGGCAAAGCAGATTTTGGTTTCTGAATTAGCTCTGGCAGAACGCACAGATGAAGAGAAGGCCGGCGTGATGCTAGATGAGGTCCTTGCTTCCTAACACAGCCGTAATCATCCCTGCCGCTGGCAGTGGTGAAAGACTTGGCGCAGATCTACCCAAAGCACTTGTCCAATTAGTTGGGCGCACCTTAATTGAGCACGCGGTGGCAAATCTTTCACCTATTGCATCCCAAATAATCATTGCCGCCCCTGCTGCCTATGTAAATCAGATCCGCACCTTTTTTGGTGAAAGCGTTGAAGTTGTTGCCGGTGGGCAAAGTAGAACCGAGTCAGTTCGCCTGGCCCTGGCACTAGTGCGCGAAAATATGGAATTTGTTTTAGTCCACGACGCTGCAAGGGCTTTAGCATCAACTGCCCTTTTTGAAAAAGTACTTGCCGAACTCATCTCTGGTGAAAAGGCAGTAATACCAGTACTTAGTGTTAGCGACACAATCAAGCGAGTTGATAAGAAGGGTTATGTAAGCAAGACCCCAAATCGTTCAAAACTACGCGCAGTACAAACCCCGCAGGGCTTCACCCGCGAAGCTCTAGTCTGGGCCCACGCTCAGCTAATTGAAGGCACCGATGACGCCGCTCTTGTGGAGAATCTAAACATTCCAGTTAAAACCATCCCAGGTGAAGTGCAGGCCCTAAAGATCACCACAGCGCAAGATTTAGAAACTGCAACCAAATATTTAATTGGAAGTAGCCAAGTTGATATCCGAGTTGGTGTTGGAAGTGATGCCCATGCATTCTCTGATGATCCTTTTAGACCGATGTGGCTTGCTGGACTACTTTGGGAAGGACATCCAGGTGTTGATGGCCATTCCGATGGTGATGTGGCAGCTCATGCAATCTGTGATTCACTCTTTGCCGCTACTGGACTTGGTGACCTTGGTTCTAACTTTGGCGTTGATCGCCCTGAGTATGCCGGGGCTTCTGGAAGTAAAATGCTCCAAGAAACACTTGCGATTATTAGCGCTGCTGGATTTGAAATCCACAATGTCTCTGTACAAATTGTTGGCAATAAACCAAGAATTGGTGGTCGTAGAATCGAAGCAATCAGGGCGTTATCTCTTGCACTAAATGGTGCGCCAGTCTCAGTAACTGCCACAACAACTGATGGCCTTGGATTTACTGGTGAAGGCAAGGGTCTAAGCGCGATTGCCACATCCCTTGTCGTTCATGTGCGAAAGTAAGTAAAGGTAAACTTTTCTGATGTCTACTGACCTAAAGCTATTTAATACCGCCAATCGCAAAGTCAGTACTTTCAAAGCCTTAATTTCCGGCAAGGTTGGCATCTATCTCTGCGGTGCCACAGTTCAAGCCCCACCACATATTGGTCATATCCGATCTGGTGTTAATTTCGATATTTTGCGTCGCTGGTTAATCGCATCTGGCTATGAGGTTACATTTATCCGAAACGTCACTGATATTGATGACAAGATTTTGCATAAGGCAGTTCACGAACAAATTCCTTGGTGGGCTGTTGCCATGAAGTATGAGCGAGCATTTTCAGATGCATATGCTGCGTTAAATGTTTTGCCACCCACCTATGAGCCAAGAGCTACGGGACATATTTCCCAGATGATTGAATTGATGGAGCTACTTATCTCCCGCGGCCATGCATATGCACCGGGCAATGGTGATGTTTATTTAGATGTGCGCTCACTTTCTTCCTACCTAACACTTTCAAATCAAAAACTAGATGACCTGCAACCAGCTGAAGATGCTGACCTAACTCATAAGAAAGATCCACGTGACTTTGCCCTTTGGAAGGGTGCAAAACCTGGTGATCCTTCATGGCCAACACCTTGGGGCCCAGGTCGTCCTGGTTGGCACCTTGAGTGCTCTGCTATGGCCCATGCCTATCTAGGTGAAGCATTTGATATTCATGGCGGCGGGCTTGATCTAATTTTTCCACATCATGAAAATGAAATTGCGCAATCACAATCTGCTGGTTGGGACTTTGCAAATATTTGGATGCACAATGCTTGGGTTACTACCAGTGGTGAAAAGATGTCTAAGTCACTTGGAAACTCACTGCAAGTGCAAGAGTTACTTAAAAAGGTTCGCGGTATTGAGCTTCGTTGGTATTTAGGCTCAGCCCACTATCGCTCAATGCTGGAATTCTCTTTTGAAGCACTTGAAGAATCATCAGTTAATTTCAGGCGTATTGAGGGCTTCCTATTGCGGGCTGCTGAAATATTGGGCAGTGAAATCGGCAAGAGCTTCACGCCAGAATTCAAAGCCGCCATGAATGATGATTTGGCAGTGCCAACGGCGCTAGCAAATATTTCAGAGTTAGTTAAGACTGGAAACTCTGCGATAACGGCAAATGATAAGAAGGAGTTGGCAGCTGCCGCCTCTGATGTTCGAGGCGCACTAGCAATCCTTGGCTGTGATCCATTTGATCCAATTTTTGCCACATCCCAGTTGGAAAAGAAAGAATTGCTCGATGGGTTAGTTAGTTTGGCCCTAGAACAACGCACTGCAGCACGAGATAGAAAAGATTTTGCCGCGAGTGATCTCATTCGCGATTCCCTTACAAAGTTAGGAATCACAATTGAAGACACTTCAAATGGCACCCGTTGGACGGTTAGTTAAATGGTAAGGCCCGGACGAAAGCGCCGTGAACAACTGGGATATGAAGATGGCAATAAGCCAAATCGCCCAACGGCAAAGCGAACTTCAGTTCGCAAACCAGAATCACGTTTAGAAACTCGTGCATCAGAAGACGCCGTTGCCGGGCGCAACTCAGTTGTTGAAGCACTTCGCGCCAAAATTCCGGCAAAGGAACTTATGGTTGCTGAAAGAGTTGAGATGGATGAGCGCATGACTGAGGCTTTGCGCTTGGCAAAGAATCAAGGCTTAACTATTAAAGAAGTTCCTCGCGGGCAACTAGATGGTGTTACTGGCACAACTAATCATCAAGGTGTTGCACTAATTATCAAGCCTTTTGCATACAAAGAATTTGAGGCAATAATCAAGGGCGCAAAGAAGCCAGGGCTACTAATTGGCCTAGATGGAGTTACCGACCCTCATAACCTTGGCGCAATTGTTAGATCTGCTGCAGCATTTAATGCCGATGGCGTTGTAATTCCAGAACGTCGCAATGCAACTATGACTGGCTCTGCCTGGAAATCATCTGCCGGGGCTGCTGCTCGTTTGCCAATTTGTCAGGTAACAAACTTGGTTCGCTCTATTGAAGATGCCAAGAAGGAAGGTTATTTTGTTGTTGGGCTAGATGCCGAAGGACAAGAGAACTTGCCAGCTTTCTCACTTGCAAAGGAATCGGTCTATTTGATTGTTGGTTCTGAAGGTAAGGGCCTATCTCGCTTGACTCGTGAGAAGTGTGACCTAATACTTTCTATTCCAATGCAATCTGATGTGGAATCCCTAAATGCCTCGGTTGCAACCGCAATTACCCTTTATAAGATTGCCGAAATCCGCGGAGCTTAAGCCATGAAATACAACCGTTTCATTGTTCTTGGAGATTCTTTCTCTGAAGGAATGTGTGATGAAAAGGTTAATGGTGAGTATCGCGGCTGGGCTGATCGTGCTGCTGATGGATTGGCAAAAGAATCTGACGACTTTACATATTTAAACTTCGCTATCCGGGGAAAATTACTTCAGCAGGTAATCGATGATCAGATCCCTTTGGTGAAAAAATATGTGACTGGCAAGCAAACGCTTATTTCATTTCATGCTGGTGCAAATGATTGCCTGCGGCCAAACTACAACCCAGAATTAGCAAAGCAGCGCTATCACGATGGCGTTGCCGAACTTGCGGCCACCGGTGCCACAATTATGTTATTCACAGTCCTAGATCGGGTAGATGCAAAGGGAAAGACGGCAGATCTATGGCATCAGCGCTTTAGTGATTTCAACATCGATGTTCGGCAAACAGCCAAGAAATATGGCGCGATCCTAAATGAAGCAAGGGACGCCCTGTGGCTTGCTGATCGTAGGTTTATTCACACTGATCGCTTGCACTTAAATGTTGAGGGCCATTGGCGAATGGGCGAGGCAGTATTAGAAAAACTCGGCTATCCCTTTGATCCAAACTGGCGCAAGCCTTTGCCACCAGCTGTGCCAAAACCAAAATTAAAGCGAACCACGGAGAACATCATCTGGATTGTTAGCTTTGTTATTCCCTGGATTTGGCGCAGAGCGCGCGGGAAATCCTCAGGTGATGGAAGAAGTGCCAAGTTTGTAACTCCGGTTTTGTGGGGAAAGTAAGAATTTAACCTTTAGATTCTGGAATCAAAATCTGTTTCAACATATCTAAATTTTCAACACACATTCCAGCGCCATTTACCACGGCATAAAGTGGATCTTGAGCAACCACAACTGGCATCCCGGTGTCATGGCGAAGGCGTTCTGGCAAGCCACGAAGCAAGGCGCCGCCGCCAGCTAAAACAATTCCATTTCTAGACAGATCAGCCACCAAGTCAGGTGGGGTTTCATCTAACGTGGCTTTAATTGCACTAATTATTCTTCCAACACCATCTGAGATTGCTGAGCGAATTTCCGCCGGGGTAACTTGTAAATCTTTAGGAAGACCAGTCACTAAGTCGCGGCCACGAACTCTGGCACTTGCTTCATCGCTAGTTTTAAAAGCCGATCCAATTGCCATCTTTAACTCTTCGGCAGTTCGATCCCCAATTAGTAAATTGTATTCATTCTTAACATAGGTGACGATTGCGGCATCCAGGGCGTCCCCACCAATTCGAATTGAGCGAGATGTGACAATTCCGCCAAGTGAAATAACAGCTACATCTGTTGTGCCACCGCCAATATCTACAATCATTGATCCAACTGGTTCTTGGACTGGAAGTCCGGCGCCAATAGCAGCGGCCATTGGTTCTTCCATGATGTAGACCTTACGTGCACCTGCGGCATAGGCAGCATCTTTAATTGCCCGATGTTCAACCGAGGTAACAACTGGTGGGACTGCAACAATCACTGTTGGCTTAGAGAGCAATCCTCGAGTTCCAACCATTGCCATAAACATTCGTAGCATCTTTTGCGCTGTTTCAAAATCGGCGACGACACCATCTTTAAGGGGACGGATCGAAATAATATTATCTGGCGTTCGCCCAACCATCTTGCGCGCTTCCGAACCTACGGTAAGCACATTTCCATTATCAGTATTTATACAAACGACGCTAGGTTCATTTAAAACTATGCCTTTATGTGATTGGTAAATAACTGTGTTTGCAGTTCCAATATCAATTGCGAGGTCGCGCCCGAAAAGATTTCTCAATTCTGACCTCGCAATCAATATCGTTAAAGCACGTACATAAGGGATTTACAGTTTAGATTCATTACTTTTTCCTGAACAGATATCGTGGGTGAAGGAAAGGGTGGTCTTGGGGCCAACTTTTTGGCCTGGTGCCAGGGCGATTTGAGCGTGGTTTGTTTTACGCTCATCTTCCATTTACCGCCAGTTCACTGTCTTAAAGCACAATAAGCCTGTGGCTTCCCAAGACTTCCCGCTTCTAGCGACCAACCCACGCGAAACCTTGATTGACCGTGAACTAAGTTGGCTCGACTTTAATCAACGCGTTTTGGAGTTGGCCGAAGATCCTCAAACACCCCTACTAGAGCGCTGTCGCTTCTTATCAATTTTTTCCTCAAACCTTGATGACTTTTACATGATTCGAGTTGCCACATTAAAGCGAAAGCTTGAATCTGGGGTCACTAAATCAAATACTGCTGGCTACACACCCACCCAACTAATGACAGCTATTTCAGATAAGACCCAACACTTAATTGAGCGGGTCACCAAATGCTTTCATGAAGATGTTTTTCCTATGTTAATAGAAAAGGGTATCCACATCGTTGTGTGGGAAAAACTTTCAGAAGAAGAAAAGGCAGTAGCAACAGCAAATTTCCAGAAAAAGATTTTTCCGGTATTAACCCCGCTAGCCGTTGACCCTTCACATCCCTTTCCCTACATTTCTGGGCTTTCACTTAATTTGGCTGTAGTGGTTAAGAACCCAGAGACTGGCGGTGAGTTTTTTGCCAGAGTAAAGGTGCCATCAAATCTGCCACGTTTTGTGCAAACAACAAATATTGATGACCGTAGATTCGTTCCATTGGAACAAGTTATTACGGCCAACATCTCCGAGCTTTTTCCAGGGATGGAAATTGTTGATTGTTACACTTTTCGCTTAACTCGAAATGCTGACTTAGAGCTTGAAGAAGAAGAGTCGGAAGATTTGCTTGCTTCAATGGAGCAAGAATTATTACGTCGCAAGTTTGGACCACCTGTAAGACTGGAAGTCTCTTCAGATATAAATCCAGAGTTGCTAAACACTCTCAAAGAAGAGCTTTCAATCAAAGATGAAGACATTAGCCACTACCCAGAGCCACTTGATTTAACTGGTCTTAATATGATCGCCGATATCGATTTACCAGAATTGAAATTCCCAGCATTTCGCAATCAAGTTGCTTGGGATCTGCGCGAAGTTGATACCGAATCTTCTGAAGAATTCTTTGACTCGATCCGTCGTCGAGAAGTACTAGTTCACCACCCATATGAGTCTTTCAACTCATCGGTGGTGAAGTTTCTAGAACTAGCTGCCATAGATCCACATGTCTTGGCTATCAAGCAGACCCTTTATAGAACTTCTGGTGACTCACCGATTGTCGAGGCGCTAATTGAAGCTGCTGAGTCTGGCAAGCAAGTACTAGCTGTAATTGAAATTCGAGCACGATTTGATGAGCAGGCAAATGTGCGCTGGGCTAGAAAGCTTGAAGACGCTGGAGTCCACGTTGTATATGGCCTGGTTGGATTAAAAACCCACGCAAAACTTTCTTTGGTCGTTCGCCAAGAAGGTAGCGGTATTCGCCGCTATGTTCACATGGGAACCGGTAACTACAATCCAAAAACGGCCAGACTTTATGAGGATTTTGGAATTCTAAGTGGTGATCAAGTACTGGGCGAGGATGTAAATAAACTCTTCAACCAACTATCTGGCTTTGCCCCACAGACTTCATTTGAGCGACTTCTAGTTGCTCCTAGAACTCTTCGCAGCGGACTGCTTGAGCGTATTCAACGCGAAATTGAAAACCAAAAAGCAGGCAAGCCAGCATTTATCAGATTTAAACTCAATTCAATTTTGGACGAAGAATTTATTCAAAAGCTTTATGAGGCATCTGCAGCGGGCGTGAAGGTTGAATTAGTAGTCCGAGGAATATGCGCAATTCGCGCCGGTGTCCCTGGCTTATCAGAAAACATAACAGCAGTTTCAATTCTTGGTCGATTCCTTGAGCATTCAAGAATTTTCCATTTTGCTAATGGCGGTGATGATGAACTTTGGATTGGCAGCGCCGATCTGATGAACCGAAATCTTGATCGTCGAGTTGAAAGTATGGTCCGCCTGACCCAGACAGATCACAAGCGAATGTTGATTCGTGCGCTAGATGGTTATCTGTCACCAATCACTCCTAGCTGGCATATGGACCAAGTTGGCCATTGGAATCGAGTTGTAAATAACGATGCGGGAGAGCGGTTGGAAGATTTCCACTCGCAAGTTATTAAGTGGTATCGGGTGCGCGGATGAGTGATTTAGTACTTGCTGGCGGCGGAGTGGTTTGGCGCAAAAACAATGAAGGGGTCATAGAAACTGCGATTGTTCATCGACCACGTTATGACGATTGGTCGCTGCCAAAAGGGAAATTAGATTCTGGTGAGACGCTGATGGCCTGTGCTTATCGCGAGATTATGGAAGAGACCGGACTACAAGTACGACTTGGACAATTTATTGGTCAAATTGAATATTTCTCCGTCGATGGACAAAAACAAGTTTCGTATTGGTGCGCTGAGGCAATAGAAAACGGCTCAGATTTCAAACCAAATAGCGAAGTAGATCAACTCCTCTGGGTTGATTTAGATTTGGCTCTTGCAAAATTATCTAGAGAATCTGACATTGAAATTCTTGGCAAATTTATATCCCTTGATTTCGAGGCTAAGCCCCTAATTATGTTGCGCCATGCAAAAGCACTTGCCCGCAAAGAGTGGCAAGGCGGCGATGAAGATCGCCCGTTAGAACAAACTGGACAATTACAAGCTAAGCGAATGCATTCGATTTACCAGGTCTATGGTGTTGATAAAGTCCACACCTCTGATGCGGTGCGCTGCTATGACACAGTTATCGGGATGACCAAGGCGCTAAATATCGAGCCCAAGATTGCCAATCAATTAAGTGAATATGTATTTGAGAAGAATAAAGATAAGGCTTTGGATTATGCCAAGGATCTTGCCGAGGAAATTGCTGATACCGGTAAGACAATATTGCTTTGTAGTCATAATCCGATTTTGCCTCGGATGTTAGAGAAGATTTCTAAGAAATCTAAGGTTGAACTTCCTGAATTTAAATTACAGCCTGGAGATTCTTGGGTCGTTTTCTTTAAGAAGAAAAAAGTTGTTGCAATTGAAGTAGTTCCAGCACCAGTTGTTTAGCGCTCAGTCCAGTCCATATATTTCAAGATAACGCCTTCACGCAGCGCCCAAGGGCAGATTTCCAGCTTTTCAAGATCAAGATTTCGCATCACGCTTTCAGTTACAAACGCTCCGGCCGTAATCTGGCGAGCTCGGTTTGCCGAAACTCCAGGAAGTTTTATGCGATCTTCTAAAGTCATTTCTGCCAACTTTGCGGGCATCTTTCTAATCGAATCCAGAGTAATTATTTTTCCATTACCGCCAAACCAGTCACCAGTAAGTCTGGCTAGGGTTCTAAGGGTTTTGCTAGTTGCAATTGCACGGTCAGTATTTTGATGTTGGACTAAAGCTGGCAAAATTGATTCAAGCTGGGCTTCTACGTGATCACGAAGAGCTCTAATACTTTTTGAAGTAAATGGATCACCAGTTAAATAATCCTTTGTTAGGCGAGCTGCCCCTAGTGGAAGTGAGACCGCAACTTCTGGGGCCTCATCGGTTCCAGATGCAATTTCAAGTGATCCACCACCAATATCGATTACTAGCAATCTGCCTGCAGACCAGCCAAACCAACGACGGGTTGCAAGAAAAGTTAACTTGGCTTCATCTTCACCACTTAAGACCTGAAGATCAATTTCAAATTCTTTATTTACTTGCGCAATTATCTCGGGACCGTTTGACGCTTCTCTAAGAGCTGAGGTAGCAAAGGGGAGCAATTCTTTTGTTTGAACTGCTTTGGCTTGGGTGGTTGCATTCTTTATCGCACTTCGCAGCGCATCAATTCCGGCTGTTGAAATATTATTGGATGAATCTATATATTCAGTTAGGCGAAGATCTTCTTTGTAGTTAAAAGTTGGATTTGGCCGCGCCCCATTATGGGTATCAAATACCTGAAGGTGGACGGTATTTGAACCGACATCCAATACTCCAAGGCGCATAGGGTGAAGATACCCATCTTTTTAGCGTTATTTGCATACCTCCACCCGTGCCATAATTAGCCACGACTTTGGATCCCATCATCTTTTCTGGTGGCCCAAATCGGCCTCCCTAGCTCAGTGGTAGAGCATCCGCCTTGTAAGCGGAAGGTCGTCAGTTCAATCCTGACGGGGGGCTCCACGAAGTTACTAATTTAACGCTTTCTTTATTCACATAGAAGTCACTCAAATTTTGACCACTCCTAAAAATTAAATGATCCAATATGCCATGGCCAAAATTTTAATTGTCGGCGGCGGTGTCATCGGAACAATGCATGCCTACCTGGCACTTCAAGCCGGACATCAAGTTGTTCAATTCGAAAAAGATCCGCAGGCGCAATCTGCTTCGGTAAGAAATTTTGGTTTAGTTTGGGTTTCAGGTCGTGCAAAGGGCGCCGAGTTGGAACTCGCACTTCGCTCTCGAGAATTATGGGAATCGATCGGAACAACTGTAGGAACAATTGGTTATCGCTCTAACGGCTCGCTCACAATTGCCGCAAATCCAGAAGAGCTTCAAGTAATCAGCGAAGCATCAGAAATGTCTGATGCCCAAGATCGCGGATTTGAATTGTTATCGCATGCGCAGACGAAATCACTGGAGCCTTTGCTGGCCGGAAATTATTTGGGTGCACTGCGCTGCACAAAAGATGCAGCGATCGAACCAAACTTGTTATTCAATGGCCTTCGTAACCATTTGTTAGCAAATTCAAATTATGAGTGGATACCAAACTTCGAGGTGATGGATTTAAGCAGTACCGAGACGGGCCATCATTTGCGCGACATCAGCGGAACCAAGATTTCTGGAGACAGTTTAGTTATTTGTGCTGGCGCATATCACAAAGGTTTTTTAAGTGAACATTTGGCAGATGCCCCCGTGCGACGAGTACGACTTCAAATGGCTGCCACCGAACCGATCACCGCCAAGCTTTCTCACTCTGTTGCTGATGCAGACTCGCTGCGTTACTACCCGGCTTTTCGCGAATTATCGATTGATAAATTGCCACCGCAAAGCCCGATGGCTTCCGAACTACGCATGCAGCTACTTTTGGCGCCTCGGCTAGATGGAACTTTTACAATTGGTGACACACATGAATATGTAGAACCATTTGGTCATGAACTCCTCGAAGAACCATACGATCATTTGCAACAAGTTATAACCAATATTTTTGGCGCACCAGGACCCAAGATCGCGCGTCGCTGGGATGGAATTTATAGCGAATCAACTGGGCCAGCTATCTATTTCCGAAAAGAAATAGAGCCAGGTGTAACTGTTGTGACTGGTGGCGGAGGCCGTGGAAATACCCTGGCGCCGGCAATTGCTGAGGAGACGTTTAAATTATGGGCTTAATTAAGCAGACCAAATTGGCAATATTTGATGTCGCGGGAACAACCGCTAAGGATGATGGCTTAGTTGTAAAGGCCTTCCAGCTTGGGATCGCAACCCTCGGTGTTGAAATGGGTTCGCCAGAAATTACAAAAATGACCGCGTATGTAAATGCGACTATGGGTGAGCGAAAAATGGATGTCTTCTTGCACCTGCTAAATGGTGACAAGATGAAGGCAACGATGGTTCACGACAAATTTATTTCAAGCTATGTCAAGTTGGTAAAAGATGGCGAGCTTGAAGAATTTGACGGCATAACACCGTTCTTTGATGAACTTCGATCAAAAAATATTGGAATCGCCATTACGACTGGATTTCCGCGCGAAATCTTGGATGTAATTATTGATTCGCTAAATTGGCGCCGAATTATCGATGTTTCAGTGGCGGCCTCCGAAGTGAGCCATGGTCGGCCGGCTCCAGATATGATTATTAAAGCGCTCCAAGAATTTAGCGTTCCAAAGGGGGAGAATCTCACACCTGCTGAAATAGCCGTGATTGGGGATACCAAGTCGGATATGCAAAGTGGTGTGACAGCAGGTGCGCAATTTATTGTGGGTGTGAAGAGCGGAGCGCATACAAAAGATGAGTTATTTGACGCCGGTGCCACGAGCGTTATTGATCTGGCAACCCAATTGTTAACTGTTGTTAACTAAACGTTTAAAGTTTTCCAAGCTTTGTTAATTTTCTCTTCATAAAAAATCCACCAAAAAGTACCTTGTTAGCCTTCTTTGGCGACTTGAATCCGCATACACCTTACAAGGAGGCTATATGCGTAAGCAGATCGTGATCGGAGTAGTTGCAGCAATCGCTGTTGCAATTCTTCCAGCAACAGTGGCAACAACTTCAAGTGCAGCAACTGATTATTCAATGTGCACAGACCTTAAGTCTTGCGGTGGCATGGATGCACTCGTAAAGGCAGCGCAAAAAGAAGGTAAGTTAAATGTAATTACTCTTCCACGCGACTGGGCAAACTATGGCGAAGCAATGGACCTATTCACCAAGGCTTTTGGTATCAAAATTACAGATGACAATCCAGATGGATCATCTGCTTATGAAATTCAAACTGTAAAATCAGCACCAGCTTCAAAGGTGCCAGATGCAGTTGACGTCGGAATCACTTACGGCGCAGACAATGCAAACCTTTTTGCAAAGTATAAGGTTGCAACTTGGGCTGACATTCCTGCACAATATAAGGATGCGAGCGGTCGTTGGTATGGCGATTACAACGGTCAAATTGCACTTGCATATGACACATCAATTTCCAAGGCACCAAAGTCCTTCGCTGATCTGAAAGATCCTGCATTCAAGGGAATGGTTGCCATCGGTGGCGACCCAACTGGCGCACAGGAAGCTTTGATGTCAGTCTTCGCAGCGAACCTTGCATCAGGTGGAACGACTGCAAATGTTCAGAGTGGTATCGATTACTTCAAGGGCCTTAAGACTTCAGGTAACTTCGTTCCAGTACTTGCAAACGGTCAGAACCTAGCAGCCGGTGCTTACAAAGTTTCATTTAGCTGGGACTTCAATGGTCCAGGTGCAATCGCATCAGCAGCAAAGATTGGTAAGACCATCAAGTATGTAATTCCTTCAGATGCAGTCATCAAGGGAACTCCTTACATCATGGCGATACCGTTCAACGCGCCACACCCTGCAGCAGCTCGTTTGTGGACTGAATTCTTGTTCTCACAGAACAAAGGCAAGTCTTCAATGACAGTTGGTTCAACAAAGGGCATGAGCGGATCAAAGATCTTCTCATCAATCATGGGCGGACAGAACATCTGGATCTCAGGTGCTGCACACCCAACAACAGAACCAGCAATGCGCGCTAAGGGATTGGCAATCAACCCACCAGCAGGATTTGAAACTCCAGCCGGTGCCAAGTTGGTTACACCAACACCTGATGAGCAAACAGCTGCAAAGGCTTTGCTAAAGGATCAATGGCCAGCAATTTCTTCTAATTAATTTCGTTGTTAATTAATTAGACGCATAACGGGAAAGATGAAAAAGGAAGCTGTGGCGAACCGGTCTGAGGGGACCGCTCGCCGCAGCTTCTCACTTTCTAAAATAAGTTTCCCCCTATTTCCATTCTTTGCATTTGTTGGCTTCTTTCTACTCTGGCCTATCCTCGCGGTGACCATTCGTTCGCTAAAGGGAAATAAAAATGAGTGGACGCTAGAAAATTATCGCCCCCTAATTCATGGCTCCTACTTTCATGCATTTGTGGTCAGCATAAAACTTGCGAGCATAACCGCGTTGATCGGTGCGCTATTAGGAGGACTCTTTGCATATGTAATTGTAAATAGTGCCGGCCCAAGGCTGACATCTGTTTTAGATAGCATCTCGGCAGTATTTGCTAATTCAGGGGGCGTACCACTCGCATTTATGTTTATCGCAGCTTTCGGAACTGAAGGCCTATTCACCAAATTTCTCAAGGCTATCGGTTGGGATATTTACGCCGGAAAATTTACCTTGTTCTCATTTACCGGAGTAGTAATGGTTTACTCATTCTTCCAAATCCCTTTGATGATTTTGGTATTCAAACCTGCACTACAGGGATTACGTAAGGAATGGTCGGAAGCAAGTATTAATTTGGGTGCGAATTCTTTTACCTATTGGCGTCGAGTTGTTATACCAATTCTCACGCCATCTTTTCTAGGTGCCTTCTTCCTATTATTTGCCGGCGGGTTTTCAGCGTATGCAACTGCAAGAGCGATGACTGTTGGAACCGTCCCACTGGTACCAATAATTATTGGAACCTTGGTCGATGGAAATGTAATATCAAATGAGGCAAATTTGGGCGATGCCCTAGCGGTAGGAATGATTGTTGTCGCAGGTGTTGCAATGTCTGGTTACCTAATCGCACAACGCCGTGCAAATAGGTGGCGCAGCGCATGAAAAATTCACGCAATCGAGTTGTAACAGTTACCATTGTTTTAGTTCTGGCGTTATTGATATTTGTTCTTCCATTAGTCGCTGCCAGCGAATTTAGCTTCCGTGGCGCTGGTGGTAAAGGCCACTCATTTATCAATTATGTCTGGCTGATACATCAAGATGGCTTCGCATCACATCTATTAACTTCACTTCAGTTAGCCCTACTTTCGGGACTAATTAATTTAATTTTGATGGTTCCCACCGCAGTACTCTTGCACCTCAAGCTGGCGAAATGGCGATCGATTGTAGAATTCATCTGCATTTTGCCATTGATTATTCCTGTTGTATCTCTGGCAATCGGCGCACAAGTTGCGATGCCTAAGTTCGTACAAAATTCTCAATATGAACTGGTCTTCTTCTTTGTGATCATCGCGTTGCCCTTTACCTACCGAACACTTGATACTGCGCTCTCAAGCATAGATCTAAAGACCTTAGTGGAAGCCTCACGAAGTTTAGGTGCTAGTTGGCCGGCAACAATTATTCGGGTAATCATCCCAAGCATTAGAGGCGGAATAACCGGGGCACTATTTCTCTCATTTGCACTCGCAATTGGTGAATTCACAATCACCTCACTACTTCACTGGGATACCTTTCCAACTTGGACCGTGGTTGCGGCGCAACAGAACATACTCGGAGCAATTGCACTTTCAGTGTTCTCATTCGTCGGTGCCGTTTTACTGATGGTTTTAATAGCAATGGTTTCAAATCACAAAAGAAGTAAATCTAACTCCCAACTTGAAGAGGTGGCGCCGTGATGACTAATGATAAGAATTCAAATCGAGTAAGTAGCAAACTTGAACTAACCAATGTCAGTCGTAAATTTGGCGCTGTTATCGCACTTGACGGCTTGAACCTCACGGTTGAACCTGGCGAGTTAGTTGCCCTTCTAGGCCCTTCGGGTTGTGGAAAAACAACGGCGCTGAGAATTGTTGCTGGTTTGGAGAGCGCCGATTCGGGCTCACTCAAAGTTAATGGTGTTAGTTATCTAGCAAAACCGGCTAACGAACGCGATATGGGAATGGTTTTTCAATCTTATTCTCTCTTTCCCAATATGACCGTTGCTGAAAATATCGAATATGGACTTCGAGTTAGAAAGATAGATTCAATCAAGAGAGGGAAGATCGTAAATGAAAAACTTGAACTGGTTGCACTTGGTGAAAAAGCTCGCAGTTATCCTCACCAACTTTCCGGGGGACAGCAGCAGCGAGTTGCACTTGCAAGAGCTCTCGCGATTGAACCAACAGTATTACTTCTTGACGAACCTTTATCTGCGTTAGATGCCCAGGTTCGATCACAAATTCGGGAAGAGATAAGGCGAATCCAATTGAATTTAGGCATCACAACCTTGTTTGTTACACACGACCAAGAAGAGGCTATGTCTATTGCCGATCGGGTCGGCGTCATGAGTCATGGAAAACTGGAACAGATTGATAAACCTATTTCGATCTATAACAATCCTGCTACGCCATTTGTGGCCTCATTTGTTGGACAGGCAAACAAGATTCCGGCACAAGTAACTGAACGCGGAAATGTAAAAGTGCTTGGACAGAAGATCCAACTCTCAAAACACTCCTCTGAAATTGCCGATGGCCGAAACGTTACTGCACTTATCCGCCCAGAATCCCTCCATATAGTTCCAGATTCTGACCCAGAAGGTACGCCGGGCCAGATTGTCATAAAATCATTCTTAGGCCCGCTGACCAAACTCGGTTTAACCGTTGAAGGCGGCTTGCTGGTTCATTTAAATGTTTCGAGTAAGGAAGTTCGCAAGATAGAAATTGGTGATCGTATTTCAATTATGATTGTTGCAGAGGAAGTAATGGTAGAAAGTGCCTAACAAAGATACTCAGCAAGAACGATTAGTCCGAGGCGCTGCGAATCAATTAGGCTGGCGAGATTTAGAAAAGAGTTCTGGCGAGGCAATTCTTGGCGAGAAACCATCGAATTCTGCTAAATCTATTTTAAGTATGGTTCACATTTCAGATCTGCATATTTGTGATGCGCAATCTCCGGCGCGCGTGGAGATTTTGGATCGATATGCAGATCCGCATCATCCGCTCTCTGCTTTGGTTAAATTGGTTGGAACTTATCGAGCAAATGAAATCATGACGGCTCATACCCTTGAAGCCATGGTGCGAACCATCAACGATATTGAGCACGGTCCGGTTACCAATCGGAAAATTGACGCTGTGGTTGTCACGGGCGATGTAACGGACAACGCACAATCTAATGAATTGGATTGGTATTTAACTTTGATGGATGGCGGCCATTTGCATCCAGATAGTGGGAATACAACGGAATGGGAGGGAGTTGCTTCGAAAGATCCCACCAAATACGACCAGTCGTATTGGAATCCAGAAGGTACGCCTGAAGGTTGTGCCGATGATTATCCTCGTTCACTTTATGGCCATCCAACTATTCCAGGCCTTACTGATGCTGTGCGCAAGCCATTCCACGCAACTGGGCTTCGACACCAGTGGTATGCCACTCATGGAAATCATGATGCACTACTACAAGGCACGGTTGTTCGTGATGAATACACAAAAACATTTGCAGTGGGCGATCAAAGAGTTCAGGGCCTATCTCCAGATATTGATTTAGCCGAAACTTTTGGTAAATTTCAAATGGTTGGGCCGACTAGTTATCTAAAACCTGATGGGGCAAGCTTCCGGGCAATCACTAGCGATGCAAGACGTAGATTCAATGAACCATCGGATTGGGCAAATTTACATTTAAGTTGCGGCCACGATCACGGCCTTGATCCCGAGAATTCAATCGGCGGCACAAAACACTGGTATCGCGATTTGGGTGAAGTTCGGTTGATTTCAATGGACACCGTAAATAAACACGGTGGTTGGCAAGGCTCGCTAGATGAATCACAATTCAATTGGTTAAAGAAGGTCTTAGCAAATCCAACGCCTAAATATTTCATATTGCTTTCACATCATCCGGCCCCAACACTTTTTAATGACTATGCACCAGAGGGCGCAGATCGCAGGATTGCTGAGAAAGAACTTGTTGCCGAGTTACTTAAACACGAGCGGATAATTTTGTGGTTGGCCGGACACGATCACAATCACGACGTTGCACTTCTACAAAGTGATGATAGCAAGAATTCCATCTGGCATATTCAAACTTGCTCAAATATTGATTGGCCACAGCAAGGTCGCAAAGTTGAAATCTTGGAAGACCAAGGCAAAATTGTTATTGCAACGACAGTCTTTGATCATCAAGGCACTGTTGCACTGGATGAAGCAAGAGCAAATTTAGATAATCCAATCAATCTTGCCGGGATCTCCCGAATCTTATCCGCCAACCACTGGCAGCGCCGTTCTGGCGAATTTGATCTTGAATTAATGGCAGGAGAAGTAGAAGATAGAAATCGCTATCTCTGGCTCTAACAATCCCTAGGGTTTTTTGGTATGAATGACCTATGGAAAGCGATGAACGCGACTTCGGTGTTGTTGTTATCGGATCTGGATTCGGTGGTTCGGTAAGCGCGCTGCGACTTACTGAAAAAGGCTATCGAGTTTGTGTAATCGAAGCGGGCCGGCGATTTGAAGATAAGGATTTTCCTAAAACTTCTTGGCGGCTAAGTAGATTCTTATACTTTCCAAGACTTGGGCTTAGAGGAATTCAACGAATTCACGCCCTACCCGATGTTTTAATTCTTAGCGGCGCCGGAGTTGGCGGTGGCTCCCTTGTGTATGCAAACACGCTTTATATTCCACCGGATACATATTTCAATGACAAACAGTGGGCTGGGATAACAAATTGGAAAGAGGAGTTACTGCCTTGGTATGACCAAGCATCACGGATGCTAGGCGTGGCAGAAAATCCATACTTTTCACCATCTGATCAGGCCATGAAAGAAGTTGCGATTGAGATGGGTGTGGGCCACACATTTAAAATGGCGCCACTTGGCGTCTATTTTGGTGATGGCGCCGGGATTGCCAAAGCCGATCCCTTCTTTGGTGGTGTTGGACCAACTCGAACTGGCTGCATGCAATGCGGTGGTTGCATGACTGGCTGTCGCCATGGGGCGAAAAATACTTTGCCAAAAAATTACCTAGGGTTAGCTGAAAAGGCCGGCGCAAAGGTATTTCCAGAACATACGGTCACAAAGATCCAAGAGAAAAGTGATGGTTTGTGGGAAGTATCTACCCGGCACAGCTCCGCCTGGTTTGGCCGAAAGAAAGTATTTACTGCCAATCAGGTAATCGTTGCCGCTGGTACCTACAACACTCAGAAATTGCTCCACAAGATGAAGCAAGATGGCACTTTGCCAAAGCTTTCAGATTTCCTAGGAAAACTCTCTAGAACAAATAGTGAAGCGCTAACAGGTGCGATTATGCCTAATGCCGATATTGACTACAGCAAAGGTTCAGCAATTACCTCATCCTTCTTTCCAGATGAGCACACCCATGTCGAACCCGTTCGCTATGGCATAGGAAGTAATTCGATGGGACTTTTGCAAACAATCTTGACTGACGGTGAAACTGGAAAGATAAGAAGGCGGGCTTGGTTAAAGAGTTTTGTTAAAAACCCAACTTTGATTGGCAAAATATTGGATGTTAGAAAGTGGAGTCAGCGTTCAGTAATTGCACTAGTCATGCAAAATGTGGACTCGTCAGTAAAGGTTTCTGGAAAGCGATCGATCTTTGGCTGGCGCCTAACTTCAGTAAATGATTCTGAAAAACCAAATGCCACCTATATTCCAGTGGCCAATGAAGTCGTTCGCCGGATAGCTAAGAACCGAGGCGGTATTGCCGGTGGAACTCTGGGTGATTTAATCCAAGCCCCATTTACCGCACACTTTGTCGGTGGATGTGTAATTGGGTCGAATGCAGGTAACGGAGTTATTGATCCGTATCATCGAGTTTGGAACTACCCAACTCTTCATGTAGTAGATGGGGCAAGTGTCACGGCAAATCTCGGTGTAAATCCTTCGCTAACCATTACTGCCCAGGCCGAACGAGCAATGTCGATGTGGCCAAATAAGGGCGAGCTAGATCAGCGCCCGATTCAAGCAAGTGCTTATAAGAAGATCGCACCCATTCGCCCGCTTAGCCCATTTGTTCCAAGCGGGGCTATCGGAGAGCTTAGGGTGATTTAAGGGGTGGGGTGAGGCCAACTAACCTAAATTTACTTCCATATTTATCACCCTTAGTGAATGCTTTTGCACATTGATGCGAGGCGAGGGGTGAAAAATGGAAGGAAAATCTAGGCGTTTGCCAGGTGTTTCCAGGGCTCGTATCACCCCAATCCTAGTTTCCCCAGAGTTTATTTATCGTCGCGAGCTCCTAGAACAAATAGATAAGCCGGCTCCATATTCTATTGTTGCAGTTGCCCCAAGTGGATTTGGTAAATCAGTTCTATTAGCGCAGTGGGCAGCACAGCGGCCAGAAATTACGGCTTGGTATACGGCAGATAAAGGCGATTCATCAAAAGATATTCTTTTTCACGTAATTTCATCGCTACGTAATAATTTTCCAGACTTTGCTCCTTGGGCAGAAGAAATTATTGAAAAGAATATAGACCTTGAAGAAGTTGCAATACGGTTTTCAAATTCTGTAGCAGAGCTACAAACTGAAGTAAGGTTCGCTTTCGATAATATGGATGCCATCAATGGTCATGAGCAAGTCTTACTTCGCAATTACTGGGCTACAAATACTCCAAGAAACGTAAAGACTTTTTCAACTATGCGAAGTTCACCTGCCGCAGATTATTCAAGAGCAAGTAATTTAGGAATTATTAAATATTTTTCACCTCAAGAGCTTAAATTTAATCATTCTGAGATCTCAGCCCTATGTTCGACGCTCAATATTGATATTTCAGAAAGTGAAGTTAGAAAGATTTTATTCTCCGCAGAAGGTTGGCCGGCTGGCACAAATTTCATTTGTAATTATCTAGCTAAATCCGGCAAGCAGTTCTCAGTTGACCTAGCACTGACTGGTACGGATTCGCTGATTTTAGAAAACTCAATAGCGTCTTTAGATAGCGAAAAAAGTAAGTTGCTAGAAAGTATCTGTTTCCTGGATGAAATAGATTCACATGCTGTTGAAATATTGAGTGGTGGTTTAGCTTCAGAGCAAAATTTAATCCAAATGGCATTAGATGGCCTATTTTTGTCGAAATCCTCCGAAGAGGAAAATACCTACAAGATGAATTCCTTAGTTCGCCAGCATTTGCAAAATAAGTTGGGAAAGGATCCAGCTGCTCTGCAAGTGCTACTTATGAAGTCTGCAGATTTAATTGCCGAGTCAGATCCATATCAAGCCTTTGACCTTTATACGAAGGCAGGAGAAACTGAAAAGGCTCGAGATCTGGCTTTAAAAAACCTACGCAGACTAATCTTCTCTGGCAATAGAAGTGCGATAAATAGATTTGAAAATATTTTGGCCCCGACTCTTGGTTTTGGTCCGGAGCGCGTAATTTTACTTCGCACATTTATGGAGGTCTGTTCTGGCGATTTTGGCAAAGCGCTAATCTCATTATTGGAATATGAATCTATCTTTGGAGGAGAGCCAAATCGGATTAATGACGAAGGCGATATTCAAATTATCAGGACTCGAATCGATTTTCTAAGAGGCAATTTTGACTCTACGATTAAAAGAGCTTTAACAGTTCGAAATCTTGAAGTACTGCAGGATGACTTTGCTCATGTTCGTATTCTCTCAACACTCCAACAGGCAATGGGTGCGGCATTTCTACTTGAGGACTATCCAAATACTTTGGAAATATTTAAAGAGGCCGAGGCACTCCCGGCAACAAAGGATTTTGCAGTCAATGGTTTATATCTACCACCAATGAGAGCAATGCTCGCATTGGCAAATGGGGATTTGGCAACGGCTAGAGAATATGCACTTCTCACAATCAAGAATGCGACAAAATATCACTCCGCCGGACTGTTCGTACCATTTGATGCGGCCTATGTTCTTGCCGATGTTTATCGCGAGAATGGTGATTTTGAAAAAGCAATTGAAGTCCTTGATAAATATATTAATATTGCCCTTTCAAGTGAAATCAATCCATGGTTGGTGGCGCTTATATCTAAACGTGCTTTGGTTTACTCTCATATGGGACAGACAACAAAGGCGTTAAATGAAATATCGATGGCACGAGAATTAGTACCAAGTCCTAGATTTGGTTCAGATATAGTTCGAGTGATTGACGAGCATGAGCTTTTAATACGTGTATCACTGGGCGATGAAGAGCGAATCAAAGAAATTCTTTTTAGAATGCCAAAAACTGCCACCACAATCGCCTTTTTAAATGCCTACGCTGTGATGCAAAGTCCCACTAAGGCTGATCAAATTATGTCCACTTATAAGGCAGAAAACCCAAGAACTAAAATAAACCTTTTATTTGTTGGGGTTCAAATCTATAAAAAAACAAATCCAAGGCAGTCCATGCAGTATTTGAAGGAAGCGGTAAATATTGCTTCAGAATACGGTTTTTTTCAGGTATTTTTGCAACAGCGTGAAGAAGCACAAAATATGATGATCGAACTTGCTGGAAAGTATCCAACAGTTTACTTAGAAAGATTGGCTTCAGCACTTAGAAAACAAATGAAGACTGTAATTGCCAGTACTTCATCCTCTAACGGTGCATTAACAAAACGTGAATTAGATATCTTACGCCGTCTATCAACTGGTCTTCCGATCACTCAAATTGCTTCTGGCCTTCATATCTCAAATAACACCATTAAGACCCATTTAAAGAGTGTTTATAAGAAGATGGGTGTGGACTCTAGACATACCGCAGTTGCTAAAGCTAAAGAACTACAACTGCTCTAACTCAGCCTCATTTAGTACTTCTAAAAGCTTCTCGGTGCGTTCTTTGCGCAGGCGTGGCCACTTAGTAATCGGGAAAGACATATCTCTATAGAAATCTTTGATCATTTCCTGCATAAGTTTGGTTTTCTCTTTCACCACAAAGTGGGAAGTTCCCGGAATTATTGCCAGGCGGCCATTTGGTAGTGATTCATAGAGTTCGATGGTGTGAAGATTAGTAAATGGTTCATCATCCCCAGTAAGGACAAGTACTGGACAAGTTATCTTTGCTAAATCATCGGTACTCATATTTGGCTCTTTAGCCCAAACATCAAAAGCTTTTCTAATAATTACCTCTTGCATGTGGGCTGGATCGGGAGAAGTCTTGGCGAAACGTTCGCGCTCTTCATCAGTAATTACGATTTCTTGTTCTTCTTCCTTCTTTTCATTGAAAGGCAAACCGCTGTTCCAATGGAAGTTTGTTCCAATAGAGACGATGGATCGAACTAGATCCGGGCGCTTTAGTGCAATCATCAGCGAAATAATTCCACCATCACTCCAACCAATTAAGTGAACCGGCTTTTTTACTACATCTTGGATATAGGCAATTGCCTCATCGGTTTGAAAATCAAAATGATAGAAACCCTCACGAGAACCAGTTCGACCATGGGCGCTTCGGTCATAGGCAAATACCTGGTGAGCTTTTATGGCAGGTAAAACGGTGTAGTCCCAAGACTCTGTGGAGCTAAGTCCACCATGGAGTAAAAGAACAGGCTCAGAATTTTTCTTCCATGTGCGCCATTGCATGGACCAAACTTGGTGGCCACGAAGATTGATGTAGCCCTTCTTCATTACAACGAATCCATAATGTGGCGATTCCCGCGGTCAAAAGTGAAGTAATTCCACATCCAGTCCGCGATAGTGCCAATACGGTTTCGACCACCCATTAAATAAAACAGGTGCAGGAATAACCAAGCCATCCAAGCTGGATAACCAGAGAATCTAATGTTCCTAACTTCAACAACGGCTTTATGTCTACCAATGGTGGCCATTGCGCCCTTATCTTTATATTGAAATGTCTTTAACTCTTCACCTTTTATTACTCGACGAATTTGAGCTGCGATAAAGCGGCCTTGCTGCATGGCAACTGGTGCCACCATTGGCAAGAAGCGCCCGTCCTTACCTTTTACTCCAGTCACATCGCCTACTCCCCAAATATTTGGGTAGTTTGAAACTTGCAGAGTTTCTTCAGATTTAAGGCGAGTACCCTCAAGTGGAAGTGATAGCGCTTGCATTACTGGGTTCCCCTTCACGCCAGCAGCCCAGATTGTTACCTCTGAGGCAATACTTTCACCACTTTGTAGATGAATCTTTCGCCATTCAACTTCTTTGACTGCGGTATTTACTAAAACTGTAACGCCGAGTGATTCAAGTTCGCGCTGGGTTTTATCTGTAAGTGATTTTGAAAACATAGGAAGTAGTCGTGGACCAGCTTCAAGGAGTGAAATTGTGATGTGCTTAGCGGCATGTTTCTGATCATTCATCAAGGGACCCCGAACTAATTCGGCTAGCGCTCCCGCCATTTCCACTCCGGTTGGCCCACCACCAACAACGGTGATATTTAAAGTTGTGTCATCTTCAAAGCGACAGAGATCTTCAAAGCGGCGCATAACTTCAGCGCGAATTTGCAAAGCCTCGTGGATTGATTTCATTCCAAGGGCGAATTCTTCAACGCCAGGTGTGCCAAAATCTGCCGTAACTGAGCCAAGGGCAACTACAAGGTGATCAAAGGCAAGAACTTCAGAGCTATCGAGTTTTACCGTCTTGTTCTTGTGATCAATTGAAATGGGGGAGCCCATACGAAAATTTCCATTGGATTTACGTAGCGCCCCACGAATTGGATATGCCACGTGGTCTGCCGCCAGGCCAGCGGTAGAGACCTGATAGAGAAGTGGGAGAAAGGTTTGATAGTTATGACGATCCACAACAGTGACATCGAATTCATTACCAAGAGCGCCAGCAGCAGCCATGCCACCAAATCCACCACCGAGGATTACTACGCGCGCTTTAGCCATAGTTTGAGTCTACAGTTATCCCTATGAGTGCTGCCAATTCGAATCTCGGAAGTGGACGAAGAGTCCTTGTCACTGGTGCATCCGGATATGTAGGTGGCAGATTAGTTCGCCAATTATTAACCGGAGATTTTCAAGTGCGCGTCATGGTTCGCGAAAAGCGCAAAATTTCCGGTCAACCTTGGATTGATCAGGTAGAAGTCAGCGTGGCTAATGCAAATGACTATGCATCAACCGAAGCAGCCCTTGAAGGAGTCCACACCGCCTTTTATTTACTTCACTCAATAAATATGGGCTCAAACTTTGATGACTTAGAAGCAATGATGGCCAGCAATTTTGCAAAGGCCGCCGCCGCTGCTGGCGTAAAACAGATCATTTATTTAGGTGGAATTGCCAATGACGAACAAATTAGTAAGCACCTAAAATCTAGAGCAAATACTGGCCACGTACTAAGCCAGGGAAGTGTTCCGGTTATGGAAATGCGTGCAGGAATAATTATTGGATCTGGTTCAGCTTCTTTTGAAATGTTGCGTCACTTAACTCACCGTTTGCCAATCATGACCACACCAAAGTGGGTTTCAAATCGAACTCAGCCGATCGCAATTCGTGATGTGCTCTGGTATCTATCTCACGCTGGCGCCCTTGAAAATCCAGTGGATGGGGTCTTTGATATTGGCGGACCGGAAGTTCTTTCTTATGCGGATATGATGCAGACTTTTGCCAAATTATCGGGACTTCGAAAGCGCTGGATTATTAAAGTGCCGGTGCTATCACCTGGTTTATCTAGTTTATGGATTGGTTTGGTAACTCCAGTTCCAACTGCTCTGGCCAGACCGCTGGTCGGTTCTTTAATTAGTGAAGTTATTGCCGACCCCGCAAAATCTTTGAATGGAATTATCAATCCTCCGCCAGAGGGTTTATTGCACCTTCGCACTGCAATTGAATTAGCGCTCTCTAAGATTTCGGCTCACGATGTTGAAACTAGATGGTCAGATGCCACTGCCCAACCAGCGCCGTGGGCCAAGGCGCAGAATGATCCAGAATGGGCTGGTGAAACAACCTACCGAGACAATCGATCACTAATTGTTGATCTTCCTGCTGAAAAAGTTTGGGCACGGATTGAAGCAATTGGTGGTGACACTGGTTGGTATGGCGCTGGTTACCTTTGGTATCTGCGAGGACTAGTCGATCGTATTTTTGGTGGAGTTGGACTTCGTCGAGGTCGGCGTGACTCAGATCATCTTCGAATTGGCGATAGCGTTGATTTTTGGCGGGTAGAGGAATTAGAAGCTGGAAAACATTTAAAACTTTATGCCGAAATGATTCTGCCTGGAAAAGCTTGGTTGGAATTTAATGTGGAACCAGTTGTTGAAGATGGAAAGACCCAGACAATCATTACTCAAACTGCTAGCTATTCCCCAAGGGGACTAGGTGGCCAGTTGTATTGGTTTTCTGTCTTGCCTTTTCATGTTTTCATATTTCCGACCATGCTTCGAAATATTGCAAAGAGTGCGCGAAATACCTGAAATTGTCAGTCCTATTGTCTACACTTAGCGGATTATGGAAAACGTTGAGCTAAATAATCTGACCGCTCCGTCAACCCTGACAGAACTAGAGATAAAGATCCTTGATTTCGAGCGCCAATGGTGGAAGTTTGCCGGGGCAAAAGAATCAGCAATTAAAGATCTTTTCGATATGGCCCCACCTGCTTATTACCAACTACTAAATAATTTGATTGACCGGGATGACGCCTTAGAGGCCAGCCCAATGTTGGTTAAGCGCCTTCGCCGTCTGCGCGAAGCCCGCACCAATGCCCGCGTAAACTAATTACTCTCAGTATCTGCTCAGGGAAAAATAGCCAATAGATGGCCCCGCCTACCTAGTCTTGGCCCATGAATAAATCCCGAATCCGAATCCTGGCAATAAATTCAGTTCTCCTCCTAGCGGTAATAGGAATCGGAAGTTGGGGTTGGTCGGCCCTTCACCCTGCACCAGCGAAAGTCACGACAACCACCACAACTGTCTCAGTTGGTGATGTCACCTCATCTGTTTCAGCATCTGGCACAGTAGTTAGTCCGGGTGATGTTGGAGTCTCGCCAAGTGTTAGCGCCCAAATCACAAAGATAAATGTGAAAGTTGGGGATCGAGTTTCTGCTGGCTCGATAATGGCAAATTTAGATAACGCTGCATTGCTAAATACATTAAATCAGTCGCGTGCAACTTTAATGGTTGCGCAAACTGCCTTCAAGAAAGCCACTTTAGATTCACAAACCGCAATCTCTGCTGCCAAAAAAGCCGTGAGTGATGCGGTATCAGCTGCAGCAACAAACAAGATCACTTATCAGGCGGCGGTAGATGCCGCGCAAAATACTTTAAATTCAGATCAAATCAATCGTGATAACTATTTCAATACTTGGTCCCCATATGGTTTTACTCTTACTTATTGTAAGAACTTGAACTTGTTTGGGTTAAATACTGCGACTGTTACAGATGCTTTTTCTCACTGTGCAACGATTACTGGCAACGAAAACACTCTTGTAACAGATAAAGCAAAACTTGACTCTGCAATTTTGAATCAAAAAAATGGTTTGGTTAATGACCAGCAGGCCATTACGGATGCCAGTACAAATCTTCAAACGGCCATTACAGTTCAAAGTTTTGCCATAGAGACACTTAAAGCTCAACAAGGAATAACTGTTGAAAATCCAACTGCAGTTGACTTCTCAGTGGCTCAGTCTGCACTTGCTCTTGCTCAGAAAAACTATGAATCAACATTTGTTCGAGCGCCCGTTTCTGGAACCGTTGCATCGATAAGTGCTGGGGTTGGTCAAAATGCTCCGACTGCTTCATCTTCAACACTCGGCGCAGTTACTGGATTTATTGTCCTAACCGATGTCTCTTCACTTGAGGTCTCTGCCAGCTTCTCCGAGGCAGACTCCGCTAAATTAATAGTTGGCCAAGATGCTTCATTTACTTTTTCGGCGCTTTCAAATATCAGCGCTGTTGGAAAAGTATTATCAATCGATCCACTTCCAACTACAACATCTGGTGCTACCACTTATAAAGCCCTCTTCACAGTGAGCGATAAAATTCCAACTCTTAAACCTGGAATGACAACTACTGTAACCGTTACCACTGGAGCGGCATTTAATGTTTTGCAAGTTGCTGCTCAAGCAATTACTACGCGCGGGGCAACTTCAATTCTTAACGTGATAACTACTAAAGCTGGAAAAGAAGTCACAACCCCAACGCCAGTAGTTGTTGGCTTGAAGGGTGATTCATCTGATCAAATTATTTCAGGGGTGAAGCCGGGCGATAAAGTTGTTCTTCGAACTGCAACAGCTTCAACAGGCTCCAATGGCTTTCCAAGTACCGCAGGTGGCTTAGGCGGCGCAGTTGCCGTTCCTGGCGGCGGCGGTGGCCGTGGATTTGGCGGCTAATAAATAAATGACCCACACCGTCATAGATGTTCGAAACGCCATAAAACAATATGGCGCTGGTGAGTCAGCCATTTTTGCACTAGACGGCGTCTCACTTCAGATTGAATCTGGCGAATACGTTGCAATAATGGGGCCATCTGGTTCTGGAAAATCAACGCTAATGAACATCATGGGCGCGCTAGATAATTTGACTTCTGGTGAATATTTTCTAGATGGAATTGAAATCAGTTCGATGGATGAGGACCAACTTTCGGTAGTTAGAGGAAGAAAGATCGGCTTTATCTTTCAATCCTTCAATTTGATTCCGCGCACTACCGCGCTAGCAAATGTTGAATTGCCACTTGCCTATCAAGGAATTAAATCTGCCGAGCGCAAGATGCGCGCTAGCAAAGCCCTTGAAGTAGTTGGTTTGGCCGATCGTATGAGCCATGAACCAACTGAGCTTTCTGGCGGCCAGCAACAAAGAGTCGCCGTGGCAAGAGCCCTGGCAACTAGACCTTCACTTCTTTTAGCTGATGAACCAACTGGCGCGCTTGATTCAAAATCAACCCATGATCTTTTAGATCTCTTTGATCAAATTAATGCCGCTGGTCGCACCGTAGTAGTTATTACTCACGAAAACGATGTTGCTGAGCGAGCAAAGCGGATCATTCGGATGCGCGATGGCAAGATCATTAGCGATGAGCTAAACGCAAAGAAGGCTTCATGAATCTCTTAGAGATTATTCGCTTTGCCCTACGCGGTCTAACTATTAACCGGATGCGAACTGGCTTAACCACCTTAGGCATCATGATCGGTGTGATGTCAGTAATTATTCTAATTGCAGTTGGAAATGGCTCAGCCAAACAAGTTCAATCATCACTTGATCGTCTTGGCACAAACTCAATTCAAATTAGGTCAGGTGCTCGCGGTTTTGGCGGTGGTGGGGTGCAAAGCGCGCGGCAGCGAAACTCGGCTAGTGCAACAAAGCAATTAACCATTGCTGATACCAAAGCTCTTTTAAATATCACCGATGCCCCTGATATCAAACAAGTTTCCCCAATAATGAATTCCAATGCGACTTGTGTAAATGGCAGCTCCACTTCCGCCCCTTCTACTTTCTCTGGAGTTTGGCCAACCTATTTTGAGGCGGCAAATACTAAGGTGGTTAAGGGAAGCTATTTCACAGATGATGATGTGACTCAAGGCAGACGTGTTGCAGTGATCGGAAATACCACCGCCACTGAATTATTTGGAACTGATAATCCAATCGGACAAAGTGTGAGATGCGGGGGAATCCCATTCACAATTATTGGAACCACTGAAGTCAAAGGCTCTTCTGGCTTCCAAGACGGGGATAGCTTATTTATTGCGCCAATAACGGCGATCCAAAATTCAATCACTGGTTATGTTGGCCTGTCTTCAATAATTGTTGAAGCAAAGTCATCAAAGGTAACCGACGCCGCCCAGACGGAGATTCAAACAATTTTGGATGCTAGACACGGAGTTAAAAATGTTAATAGCCGGGATTACCAAACCTTTAATCAGGCTTCACTATTAACCACTTCAGCCTCAAATAGCAAAGTTTTCACAGTTCTACTTGGCGCAGTAGCAGCCATCTCACTATTGGTTGGCGGTATCGGAATTACAAATATTATGTTAGTAACAGTTGTTGAGCGAACCAGAGAGATTGGTATTCGCAAAGCAATCGGAGCACCAAAGCGAATCATCTTGGCCCAGTTCCTAATCGAAGCAACGATACTTTCGTTAGTTGGTGGTCTCATGGGGGTATTAGGTGGATTTATTGGATCAAATTTCACAATTCTTGGCGTTAAGCCAGTAATTGTTCCTATGTCAGTCTTTCTAGCTTTCGGAGTAAGCATCTTGATCGGTGTCTTCTTCGGTGGTTATCCAGCATCACGCGCCGCATCACTACGACCAATCGAGGCACTAAGACATGAGTAAAGATATGAACAACGCCGATCTTCCAAGTTTTGATTTATTTGCCCCGCCCGTTGATGATCATTTGAAAGAAGAACTTGCTAAAGGCAAGTATGAGTGGACTAATAAATACACCCGCCTCTTAGCTGGTGCATTTGTAGTAGTTGCTTTGTTATCTGCCGGGGCTTGGTATGGCCACCACAGTGCAACTGCGACAAGTGCAACTGGGCTTTCACTAAATCGAACTGGATTTGCAACTGGATTTGCCGGTGGAGCTGGCGGCGGTTCGGCAAGAGCGCGAAATTCTGGAACAACTACTAGCCAAGGCGGTGGCATACCTGGCGGCTTTGGTGGTGGCGGACCACGCGTTACTGGAACAGTTACGAAAGTTTCTGGAAGTGAAGTAACAATTAAATTAGATGATCCAACGCAATCTTCATCGCTAAAAAGTGGTGACACAACTAGAGTCACAAACACAACTGGCTTTGGCGCACCAGCTGGCGCGCCCAGTGGTGGGACTGTGGGACAAGTACCTAATCCAGCTTCTACTTCAACAACAAATAAAGCCAACTCAAATTCCAAATCAACAACTACAAAGTCCGGCGTTAAATCACCAACTGGCAGTGCTGGTTCGGCCCGTCCAACATTTGGTAGTGCCGGTGGTGCTGGCGGCGGTGCTGGTCGGGGTGGCGGCTTTAATAATCCAGAAATCACTGCATGTTTGGCTAAAGAGGGAGTTACTTTGACTCCTGGGGCTAGGCCTGATCGCACCGATCCAAAGATTGCAGCTGCCTTTGCCAAGTGCTTGCCCGGGGGCTTTGGTGGCGGGGGCCAGCGACCAAGCGGGGGCGCACCTAGCCCAGCGCCTTCTAACTAGATCTACTTGGGTCCAGCCCAAAGGGGCGATATTCAATTTGCGAGGGCCCGTGGCAGGGCCTAGATTTAGCGTTAGCACTCGAAGGCCTAGAGTGATAAACCGGCCAAGCTTTAATCGAGTGGACCTGAATAAAACAAGTAAGAGGGAGTAACACTGTTATGGCAAAGATGATTGCCTTTAATGAAGAAGCCCGTCGCGGTCTTGAGCGTGGAATGAACGCACTTGCAGATGCTGTGAAGGTAACTCTTGGACCCCGTGGTCGCAATGTTGTTCTAGAAAAGAAGTGGGGCGCACCAACCATCACAAATGATGGCGTCTCAATTGCAAAGGAAATTGAATTAGATGATCCATGGGAAAAGATTGGCGCAGAGTTAGTAAAGGAAGTTGCTAAGAAGACAGATGATGTCGCTGGCGATGGAACCACAACTGCAACCGTTCTAGCTCAAGCACTTGTTCGCGAAGGACTTCGCAATGTGGCCGCTGGATCAAACCCAATGGCGCTAAAGCGCGGTATTGAGAAGGCTGTTGAAGCTATCTCAGATGAACTATTAAAGATGGCAAAGCCAGTTGAGACCAAAGAGCAGATTGCAGCTACTGCATCTATCTCTGCGGCAGATACCACTATCGGTGACATGATCGCTGAAGCAATGGATAAGGTTGGCAAAGAAGGCGTTATTACCGTTGAAGAGTCAAATACATTCGGACTTGAGCTAGAGCTCACCGAGGGTATGCGCTTTGATAAGGGATATATCTCGCCATACTTCACTACCGATCAAGATCGCATGGAAGCAGTACTAGAAGATGCTTATGTTTTGATCTCAAACTCAAAGATCACAAATATTAAAGACCTACTACCAATCCTTGAGAAGGTAATGCAATCAGGTAAGCCGCTTCTTATTTTGGCTGAAGATGTTGAAGCCGAAGCGCTGGCTACCTTGGTTGTTAACAAGATCCGTGGAACCTTTAAGTCAGTTGCTGTTAAGGCGCCAGGCTTTGGTGATCGTCGCAAGGCCATGTTGCAAGACATCGCGATCCTTACCGGCGGAACTGTTATCTCTGAAGAAGTTGGTCTAAAGCTAGATGCCACCACAATGGATCTACTAGGTCGCGCTCGCAAGGTTGTTGTCGGCAAGGAAGAGACCACAATTGTTGAAGGTGCTGGCGATGCTGAGCAGATTAAGGGCCGCGTTAATCAAATTCGCGCCGAGATCGAGAAGTCAGATTCAGATTACGATCGTGAAAAGCTTCAAGAGCGCCTAGCAAAGCTTGCTGGCGGCGTTGCCGTTATCAAAGCGGGCGCAGCTACTGAAGTTGAACTTAAAGAGCGCAAGCACCGCATTGAAGACGCTGTGCGAAATGCTAAAGCAGCAGTTGAAGAAGGAATCGTTGCCGGCGGCGGGGTTGCACTTCTCCAAGCTTCAAAGCTTGCATTTGCAAAGCTAAAGCTAACTGGCGAAGAAGCAGTAGGAGCAAGAATTGTTGAAGTCGCAATCGAAGCGCCACTTAAGCAAATTGCTATTAATGCTGGCCTTGAAGGCGGGGTAATTGTTGAAGCTGTTCGCAACAAAGAAGTTGGTTTTGGCTTAAATGCTGCGACCGGTGAATATGTAGACATGATTAAGTCAGGAATTATCGATCCAGCAAAGGTAACTCGCTCTGCATTGCAAAATGCGGCATCTATTGCAGCGCTATTCCTAACTACTGAAGCAGTTATTACCGATAAGCCAGAGCCTAAGGCAGCACCAATGCCACAAGGCGGCGGGGATATGGACTTCTAATAACTTGTAAGTAAGCGTAAAAGAGCCCTCGAATTCTTTTCGGGGGCTTTTTACTTTAGAATCATCCAATGAGCATTAACGATAAGTTCCAAGCAGAAGCCATTGCGCGCACTGCTGCTATTGAAGATGCCGCGAATGAAAGTTTTGTTGGTTCACTTGTTTCAATAGATATTGATGAAGAAGAGCGCTTAGCAACATATCTATTTGAATCATCTCTTCCAGGTTATGGCGGCTGGCGTTGGGGTGTGACAATCACCAAGCTAGATGAGAATTCACCAGCAACTGTTTGCGATGTCGTATTACTTCCAGGTATTGATTCGCTAATTGCACCAGAGTGGGTTGCCTATAAGGATCGTCTACTTCCAGGCGATGTTGGACCTGGCGATATTGTTCCTACATCTGCCGATGATGAACGTCTAGTTCCAGGTTTTAATGTTTTACCAAATGATGAAGAGTTAGATGCCGCGCAGTTACTTGAATTAGGTCTTGGCCGCGCGCGAGTTCTTTCAATTGTTGGTCGCGACTTAGCAGCATCTCGTTGGTATAACGGAGATCGCGGACCAAACACACCTATTGCCCAAAGTGCACCAAAGCCATGTCAATCTTGTGGTTTCTTCTTACCGATTGCCGGATCACTTCGATCAGCTTTCGGTGTTTGCGCAAATATCTTGTCACCAGATGATGCCCGAGTAGTCTCGGTAGATCATGGTTGCGGCGCGCATTCCGAGGCGCTTGTAACGGCTGATTAAGCGTAAAACCCCGCACCAGCCAACTACCCAAATAAGTTAAACTAACCCTCTTGCAGTAAACAGAAAGAAGGAGTTCCCCAATGCCTATTGGTCGCGTGAAGTGGTACAGCCTAGAAAAAGGCTTTGGATTTATTGAATCCGAAGAAGGCGCAGATGTTTACCTTGCATCTTCAGCCCTGCCATCAGGTGTTGCAACTGTTAAGCCAGGAACCAAACTTGAGTTCGGCGTTGTCGAAGGTAAGAAGGGCCCACAAGCTCTAACTGTTCGAATCATTGATGAGCCAGCTTCTGTTGTTGCAAACAATCGAATTAACCATGATGATCTTGCAACAATGATCGAAGACACAATCAAGATTTTGGACAAGGTTGGAAATGGCTTGCGCCATGGCCGCCATCCATCAGGTCCTGATGCTGATCGTCTTGCCAAGGTATTGCGCGGTATTGCTGGACAAATCGAAGGTTGATCGAAGGTTGATCGAAGGTTAAATTACTTCCAACCTTCACGTCGGCCGCGACGAATTGAATAACGCAATCCAACTAGGCCTAGGGCAATACCAACAAAGCAAATCCAAATTGAATTTGCGTTGGAATTTGTGGCAATCAAGAAGACAAGTGCGATAGCCCAAAGAACTATTCCTGCGATGATTGTTCCTACAGTTTTGCGCACCTTCTAATAATACTCATGAATCTTTAGGCATCACGGGTTAGAGTGCTCATATGGCCAATAAATCGAGTTCACTTCGATCATTTCGCCATCGCAACTACCGAATCTTCTATCCTGCAGTATTTATTTCTAATGTAGGAACTTGGGCTCAACGAGTGGCACAAGATTGGTTAGTAGTAACTGACCTTCACAAAGGCGGCGCTGAACTTGGAATAGTTACTGGTTTGCAATTTCTGCCAACACTTTTCGTAAGTCTTTATGGTGGCATCTTGGCCGATCGGTTTAGTAAACGTAAACTCTTAATGATTACTAATGGCGGCGGAGCCATCACTGCGCTAATTATGGGTTATCTAATTATTTCTAATCGAGTAACGATTAATGAAGTCTTTATCTTGGCCTTTGTGCTTGGTCTCTTTAGCGCAATTGATTCGCCAGTTGGTCAAAGCTTCACGCCAGAAATCGTTGGAAAAGAAGATACTCGAAATGCCATCAGTTTAAATTCGGCAAACTTTAATGCCGCTAGGTTAGTTGGCCCAGCAGTCTCTGGGTTACTTATAAAGGCCTTTGGCACCGGACCTTCATTTATCTTAAATGCCATTAGCTTTGCCATCATCACCATAACTCTGACTTTTATTCGAGATCATGAACTACAGCGAAATGCGCCTTCGCAGGAAAAACCACGAATCTCAGAGGCAATTACCTATGTCAGGTCTAGGCCCGATATAACTGCGCTTCTTTTTACAGTTTTTATTACTGCCACCTTTGGTCTGAATTTTCAGATCTTTAATGCACTAATGGCAACGAAAGTCTTTGATAAGGATGCTGGTGCTTTTGGTGGCCTGGGAAGTGCAATTGCAGTGGGAACTCTTGCTGCTGGAATTCTCTCAGCGCGAAGTGAACAACGAAGACGCCCAAAGTTCATAATGTTTACTTCCGCACTCTTTGGCTTAACCTTGATTGCAATCTCAACGATGCCCACCTTCTTGGCCTACGCTTTATTTTTACCAATATGTGGCGTGATAGCTGTTGGAACAATGATCCAAGCAAACTCTTATGTGTCAATTACTACGCCAAGTGCCCTGCGAGGTCGGGTTATGGGAATCTATCTTTTGGTATTTCTAGGGGGATCACCAATTGGCTCACCACTTATTGGAGTGGTTTCTGATGCAATTGGTGTGAGACAAGCAATAGCCATTTGTGGCGCGGTAGTAAGTTTTGGCGCGGGAATTACCTTTGTATTGGCGCGAAAGAAATTAGCCGCGTTTGACCAAGACCAAAAGCGTAACGCCAACTAAAACTCCAATTGTTACCCAGCGTCGAACTTTGTAATTCAATTACTTTTTCATTTCCGAAACGATAAAATCGATGCAATCAGTAAGTTTCTTAACATCTGAAGGATCAACTGCTGGGAACATGCCAATACGTAATTGATTCTTACCAAGCTTGCGATATGGGTCGGTATCTACAATGCCATTTGCTCTAAGAACCTTTGCGATCTCCAGGGCGTCGATTGAATCATCAAAATTGATTGTTCCAACTACCTTTGAACGGGCTGCTGGATCAACGACAAATGGAGTGGTGTAGTCATTCTTCTCGGCCCATGAGTAGAGATGGCCAGATGATTCGGCACAGCGATCCGCGGCAAACTTTAAGCCACCATTTGAATTCATCCACTCAATTTGTTCTGCAAGCAGAATCAATGTTGCAAGAGCTGGAGTGTTATAGGTCTGATCTAGTCGGCTATTTTCAATTGCAATAGTTAAATCAAAGAATGCTGGAACCCAACGGCCACTTTCCTTAATCTTTGCCACGCGAGTGATTGCAGCTGGACTCATAATTGCAATCCATAGTCCGCCATCTGATGCGAAAGACTTTTGTGGTGCAAAGTAGTAAACATCGCATTGGGAAATATCAACATCTAGGCCACCAGCAGCTGATGTTGCATCTACTAGAACCAGGGCTCCTTCAGTGCCGGCTGGACGAATAATTGGCATTGAAACACCAGTGCTTGTTTCATTGTGGGTGAGGGCATAAACATCAACACCTGCTTGCGCAACTGCTACTGGATGAGAGCCTGGTTCAACTTTGATAATAGTTGGTTCATCTAGGAATGGTGCTTCTTTAGCTGCACTTGCAAACTTTGAAGAAAATTCACCAAATACTAGGTGCTGGGACTTCTTCTCAATCAAACCAAATGTTGCAATATCCCAAAATGCGGTTGAGCCACCATTGCCAATAATTACTTCATAACCTTCTGGCAAATTAAATAATGAGCTAAGCCCTGTGCGAACACGGCTCACTACATTCTTGACTGGCTTTTGGCGATGTGAAGTTCCTAGAATCTTTGTTCCGCTATTTGCCAGAGCAGCAAGTGCCTCCGGGCGAATTTTTGATGGACCGCAACCAAAGCGACCATCGATTGGCTTAAGATTTTCTGGAATTGTTATTTCGCTCATGGGGATACTTTAAGGGTTTAGGCGAGTACGACGCCAATCTTTAGCGCTGCCTTCAAAGCGAAGGCGATCATGCAATCTGGAATAGCGTCCCTGCCAGAATTCGATACTGGTCGGCTCTACTAGATACCCACCCCAATGATCTGGCTTTGGCACTAGCTGGTCTTGTGGATACTTCTTTGCATACTCCTGATAGCGCGCCTCTAAAACTTCACGAGACTCAAGTTCATCTGATTGTGAGCTAGCCCATGCACCGATCTGTGATTCCCATGGACGAGTCGCAAAATATTCCGCACTCTCTTCTTCTGAGACTTTCTTGGCTTTTCCAGTGACAATAACTTGTCGTTCCATCGCATACCAAGGGAAGAGAAGTGAAACATTTGGATTATCCGAAATTGCCTTGGCTTTACGAGATAAGTAATTAGTGAAAAATGTGAAACCAGAATGGTGAACATCTTTTAGTAAAACAGTTCTTGAAACTGGTTGATTATCAATCGAGGTAGAGAGCACCATGGCATTTGCCTCGACGATCATCAGGTTCTCTGAAGCTTCATGCAGCCAGTGGTGGAATAGATTTATTGGATCCATTCCAGCGCTTTGTTCTGAAAGGCCAGCCTCACCATAGGAGCGACGCATCGCTCGGATGGAGTCTTTGGTGACCAACTCTTGATCGGGCTTTTTACTCTCTGAGGCCATAGGTGTATCTAACTTCACTTTGCCTTCCGTATCCAACCCCAAAACCTTGGTTTGGAAGGTGGGGGTTTTGCGAGCAGAATAAGAGCATTAGAAAAGGGAGTTGCCGTGCCAGATAGTTTCAAGCCAGGCCTGGAAGGCGTTATTGCATTTGAATCAAAAATTGCTGAGCCAGATAAAGAAGGTAGTTCACTTCGTTACCGCGGGGTTGATATTGATGACCTCGTAGGCAAAGTTACTTTTGGAAACGTTTGGGGTCTGTTGGTTGATGATGAATTCAACCCAGGTTTGCCACCAGCAGAAACATTCCCAATCCCAGTTCACTCCGGTGATGTTCGAGTTGATGTTCAAGCAGCAATTGCAATGCTTGCTCCTATTTGGGGACTAAAGCCACTACTTGATACCACCGATGAAGAAGCTCGCAGTCAACTTGCTCGAGTTTCAGTCATGGTCCTCTCTTATGTCGCACAAGCAGCGCGTGGTACTGCCCCAGCTGTTTCACAATCAGAAGTTGATAAAGCCCACACCGTTGTTGAGCGAATGATGATTCGCTGGCGCGGAGAGCCTGATCCAAAGCATGTTCGAGCCGTAGACGCATATTTTGTTTCAGCTGCAGAACATGGAATGAATGCTTCGACCTTTACCTCTCGCGTGATTGCATCCACTGGAGCAGATGTTGCTGCATCTATTTCTGGTGCGATCGGTGCAATGTCTGGCCCACTCCATGGCGGCGCTCCATCTCGCGTTCTTGGAATGATTTCAGATGTTGAGAAGACAGGTAATGCTGAAGCATATGTAAAGGGAATTCTTGATAAAGGTGAACGCTTGATGGGATTTGGTCACCGCGTTTATCGCGCCGAAGATCCTCGCGCACGTACTCTTCGTCGAATTGCAAAAGAACTTGGTGCACCTCGATATGAAGTCGCAGTTGCATTAGAGAAGGCAGCACTTGCCGAACTTAAGGCTCGCCAACCAGATCGCGTTCTTGAAACAAACGTTGAGTTCTGGGCAGCAATCGTTCTTGATTATGCCGAAGTTCCAGCCCACCTATTTACTTCAATGTTCACTGCTGCTCGCACCGCAGGTTGGTCAGCACACATCTTGGAGCAAAAGCAGACTGGCCGCATCATCCGTCCATCCGCCCGCTACATCGGACATGGCCCTCGCAAGCCATCTGAAGTACATGGCTGGGATGAATCAGTTCACTCACTCCACAATTAATCTCAATTAGCCACTAATCTCGCCCATATGAAGCGAGCTATCTTCTGGTTTCGTAGAGACCTTCGTCTTTCCGATAACCCAGCACTACTTGCTGCAATTGCAAATAGTGATGAGATTATTCCGGTATTTATTCTTGATGAAAAGTTAATTAATCAAAGCGGATCAAAGCGTTTGGCTTATCTTGGACAATCACTTCGAGCCCTGGATGAATCACTTGATAACAAGCTCCACGTGATGGTGGGAGATCAGGTAGAAGTTCTTAAAGAACTAATGAAGCGATATGAGGCCACTGAAGTTCATATTTCTGAGGAGTTTGAGCCTTATGGAAAAGCGCGTGACTTGCGCGTGGAACAGGCTGGGATAAATTTAATTAGAACTGGTAGCCCTTATGCAGTTTCACCAGGTCGCGTGCGTAAACCTTCAGATGGAACTCCTTACAAGGTTTACACCCCGTTCTATAACGCTTGGTGTATTCATGGTTGGCGAGCACCAGTAGCAGCGCCTAAAACAATCAAAGCCCCAACTCCTAAAAGTACCGATCGAAATTTTCCTGATTGGAAATTGCCAGAGGGAACACTTATTACTGTGGCAGGTGAAAACGCAGCACAGGCAAGGTGGAAATGGTTTAAGAAAAACGGTCTTGATTCATATGATGAGCAGAGAAATATGGCCGGTGTTGATGGAACTTCAAAGTTAAGTGCCCACCTTAAGTGGGGCGAAATTCATCCAAGAACTTTGCTAGCGGAGCTAAATAAAACCAAAGCCCATGACGTTTTTCGAAAGGAAATCGCCTGGCGTGAGTTTTATGCAGATGTTTTATTTCATAATCCCCACACAGATAATGATTACTATGCACCAAAATTTAAGGATATGCGCTATGACAAGCCAGATCAGAAGTTCAAAGCTTGGTGTGAAGGCAAGACTGGCTATCCATTCGTTGATGCTGCCATGCGCCAGATACTTAAAGAAGGTTGGATGCATAATCGAACCAGAATGGTTGTTGCCTCATTCTTAGTTAAAGATCTTCATGTTGAATGGCAACACGGTGCTGATTTCTTTATGGAACATTTAGTTGACTTTGACGTTGCCTCTAATGCCCATGGGTGGCAGTGGACTGCCGGATGTGGAACAGATGCCTCACCTTATTACCGGGTTTTTAATCCGATAGAGCAAGGCAAGCGCTTTGATGAGGAGGGAACTTATATTCGTAAATATGTTCCAGAGCTTTCACACCTATCCGATAAAGAGATTCATGAACCTTGGCTTTATCTAGATGGCTACCTGCATGATTATCCAGAGAGAATTGTTGATCATGCGGTTGAACGCCTGGAATCTTTGGCCAGATTGCAAGAAATAAAGGCTGATAAACCTACTAAGCCTGAAAATTAACCAACCCAGTTCCACTCCTCTTTGCTTCATACATCGCACTATCTGCTTTGCGAAGTAGTTCTTCCTTATTCTCACTCTTTTGATCACTATTTACTGAGCCAATACTCACCCCTACACTAACTTCACCAACCGAAAGTGTGAATGGATAAGACAGGGTGGCACGAATTGCAAGTGCAATTTCAGTTCCGTATTCAGGTGGGCCATAAACAATCACCCCAAATTCATCTCCGCCCAGTCTGGCAATTAAGGCACTTTCTGGGATTGCCCTATGAAATCTTATGGTTACCTGCTTTAGTAGAAGATCTCCAATGTCATGGCCATATTTATCATTTACTAATTTAAAACCATCTAAATCCAAAAGCAGCAAGGTGCCTTCTTTTCTTCGAAGTATTTCTAATTCAACTAAAAACCTTCTCCTATTTGGAAGTCCAGTTAGTTCATCAGTTCTTGCTAGTTCGCGTTCAGTTGTAACACTCCTGGCATCACGTAGGGCAAGAGCCATTCGGATAAAGGCAAGAGTGATGGTTGCAAAGCCAGGAACAAGTACAAACGCTGGAAAGTAGTTTGGCTTTAGCGCTGCAACTGCAAGAATTGAGGAACTTGCCACCAATGAGAAGGTTGTAGCTATTGAATTTACTCGCTCCGAAATTTCAGCCTCTCCACCATGGTGCCAAAGTGACTCACTAACTAGAAGTAGTCCCAAGATCCAACCATCATCTGAAATTTGGCCAAAGCTATAACTGCTAGTTGTTGACTGCAGTAAGTAGTAGAGATCAGTAATTGCAAATAGTAGAATTCCGCAAAGCAGTAAGAGCGATCTGGCAGTTCGTGGTTGCAAAGTGACTAGCGCGACCGTGATTGCCACCAAAACAATATCTCCGGTTGGATAGAGAATTGAGAGAAATACAGAAAATGCTGGTCCATCTAAATGAAGCATTGCTGGTCTAAGAAGAAACGACGCAATAACACTTGAGGCACCGAGTGCAATAATTACAGTATCTAGTAATTCAAGTGAAAGAATTTTCTTATTTATTGAAAGAGCCCGTAGGATCCCGGCAAGCATCAAGGGATAGAAAAGCGCGTAGTTGTAATCGGTGATAGTTGGTAGTAGCTGGAAATCATAAAATGAATTCCAAGTTGAGAAAGTGGATCCAATAGTCCAAAGAACAATGGCTCCAGTTATTATCACCCGAGCAAATCGATCATTGAACGCTGGGGAGGTCAAGGCGATAAAAGACGCAAGTAACCCAACCAAGTTATAGAGAACTAAGTCAGGCAAGATCGCCGGGTTTGGTGAAAGTATTCTGATTATTACCTGAGAGATGAGGATTAAAGGTGCAGCAATGCGAAGGCTGCGATAAATTGCCACCCTTAGCATCCTTGGAGCCTACGGCTTTGGCTAGATATAAATAAGAGTTATCCGCAACTATTTGATCTTGGAGAATAAATGAGCGAGCAAGTGAAAGCATCTGTTAGTCGTCGAGGACTTTTATGTGGCATGGCTTTAGTTGGTTTAGGACTTCTACCTGAAGCTGCATTTGGCGCAACACCTGCAGTAGGCATTAAGGCTGTGGGAAAGAAATTGCAATTAGATCTAACGAAGAACAAAAGTCTGGCAAAAGTTGGTGGCGTAGTTACTATTCCGCTCTCTGATGGTTCATCACTTGCAGTTGTTAGAACTGCTCTTGGAACAAAAGGATTAGTAGCGATGAATCTTTCGTGTACTCATCAAGGAGTACCTGTGGAGCAAGTTGGTAAGAAATTTGTTTGCCCAGCCCACGGATCACAATTTGGTTTAGATGGAGCAGTTATTCAAGGTCCCGCACAAGTGGGGTTATACAAATACCCGCTAACCGCGACTGCAACTTCTGCAGTTATTGGCTAACGGGTATTTATATTTAATTATTTAGAGCTTGCAGGCAGCAGCTAAAGTTGCCTTTGCGGTATTGATATCTGCTTGAGCAGAGGCTGAACCATCTTGCGCATCTTTAATTTGGCTGTCTAAACTTGCAATCGCCGTTGTAAGGTCAATAACACGTTGCTTATTTCGGGCGATTCCATCTTTAACTGCAGCAATATTCTTCTTCTCTGCTTCAGTACCAGTGGTCTCAGCTGTTGGATGAGCGGCTAGATAAGCAGCTAAATCTTTGCTCCACTTATCAACATTTGCTTGACTTGCAGTAATAAGTCTGGTGTTGGTTGCTTTTTGACGAGTAGCACTTGTTACGCGACCGTTGTAAGAGGTAAGAAGTGAATTCGAAAGTGGCAATGCACTCTTTAGATCTGTATTTGCTTGAATGCAAATAGTAGAGGTCCAGGTTAGTTTCTTAACAGTGGCAGTTGGGTTGTATGTGCATTTGTAGGTGTTCTTACCAATCTTCACAGAAGTGTTTGCCTTAGCGCAAGCACCATTGGCTTTGTTGGCTGCTTGGGCTGATGAGATACCAGTGACAAGTGATGCCGCAACAAATAGAACTGCGGTTACTGATGCGATTAGTTTCTTAGACACGAACTACCTCCGATAAGGAACAAGCCTGAATGTTTGAATTCTATCTTTGGGGCTGCCAATTCCTTGGTAGAGAATCGGAAATGTGCCGAGAAAATGCTGTGAATACGGGTTAATTATTGGTTCGTTGGCGCTTACGAACCTTTAGCCCCTGCTTGCGAACGATTGGACGAGGGCCAAATCGGGCAATAAAACTTAGGATCTTATATTGCCAACCCGGGATAGAAAGTGGTTTTCCCGACTGGGATGCCCGCCAAGCATCTGCCACAACTCGATCAGCTTCTAGCCACATGAAGTTTGGAAGTCCATGCATCTTCATGCCACCTCGCTGGTGAAATTCTGTGTGGGTAAATCCCGGACAAAGAGCAGTAACTTTTATATTGGTTGCTTTTAATTCCGTGTTCATTGATTCAGATAGCACAGTTAAATATGACTTTGATGCACTGTAGGTACCACTAGTAATCCAGGAGGCAACGCTAGATACGTTAATGATCGTTCCGGAATTTCGAGTTTTCATGGTTGGCAAGATTGCGTGCATTAACTGCATAGGGGCTTTAACTAATACATCTAATAGGTCAAGTTCTAGGCCAAGTGGGCTCTTTAGAAAACTCTGATTGATACCAAAACCGGCATTGTTTATCAGCACCTCAATTGGAGACTTATAATCAATCAAGCGCTTTGCAACTTTTTCAACAGCTTTAGAATCAGTCAGGTCGGCAACTAGAACTTCAGTCTTTATTTTGTACTCAATTTCAAGAGCCTTGGCCCGTTCTTGAAGCCGTTTTTTATCACGTGCGACAAGAACAAGGTCAAAACCTTTTGAAGCTAGAAGTCTTGTGAAAGCCTCACCAATACCGGCGGTGGCGCCTGTTACAAGAGCAGTAGCCATTTACTTTACGATTCCTGCAATTGACTCATCGCGAATATGCCATGAAGTTCCAAACTCTGCGATCTTTTCCAAGAATGGCTTTGGATCAAACCATTCAGGTCCACTAACCCCAGGCTCTGGCTTCCAAACACCGGCATGGATCAATTCCATGGCAATAACTGGATTAATTGCGGTTTGCCAAACAACTGCTTGATCACCGTAATTTTCCATAGACCAGGCGTTATCAACAACGTTATAGATGTAAACAGCTTTTGGTTCACCATTTTTATCTAAGCCTTTGACTAGCGCACCGGCGCAAGTCTTTCCCTTCATTCGAGATCCGAGGGTGGCTGGATCTGGCAGAGATGCGGCAAGTAGATCACGCGGTGATACTTGAACACCCTGCACATCAACGGTTTCTTTGCGATCCATCCCCAACATATGAATGGTTTTCAATACTGAAATAAATTGCGCACCAAGGCCGTATTTGAAGTTAACTTTCTTGGCATCAATCTTCTGTGGGATAAGAACTACTTCTTCGTGTTCTACGTTCACACATTCAACAGGTCCAATCCCTTCTGGGAAATCAAAGATTTCTAATTCAGAGAAGGGAGCTGTTGTGAACCAACCGCGGCCATCTTCCCAAATAATTGGGGGATTTAGACATTCTTCAATGGTCGTCCATATGGAGAAGGAAGGAGCAAACTCATAGCCTTCAACGACCAAGTTAGATCCATCTAGAACTGTTAGCGAATCAATTCTTGAAAAGAGTTCATCAGCTGCATATTTTGCAAAGACATCACTCATTCCTGGCTCAACACCCATGCCAATTAGGGCATAAATTCCGCGCTCTGCCCAGTTCCAATCACGAGCGAATTGTTCGTCACCGAACTTAACGCCAGTTTCAGTCTCTGGATAATGGGGGTGGGGACGTGAAAGTGACATCGCCATATCCATGTAGTTTCTATTTTCAATCTCGCAAGCTAAAAAGATTGGCATGACAAACCTTGGATCAACTGCGTTGATCACAATATCTGGGTCTGCCTTACGAATTAAAGCTCGGATATCTTCTAGTTCTGCAGCATTAACATTTGCGGCTAAAAATCGGGGATCTTTCAAACGGTTTACAGCAGCTTCGGCCTTGACCAAGTCGCGGTCAGCGATAACGAATTCTGTAATGAATGAACGACGAGATGCAATATTTGCTATTGCACTACCAACTCCACCGGCACCTATAACAAGGGCCTTCATATAAAAATCAACTCCAAACGAGTTTTTCTAGTTTTGGCGAGTCTAGTCCTGCGTATTGGGGGTGGGCAAGAGCCATTAAACTAACTTCGTATAAAAGTCCAACAATTTCTTTAGGTCCTAGTAGCTCAGTGGATAGAGCAACCGCCTCCTAAGCGGTAGGTCGCAGGTTCAACTCCCGCCTAGGACACTTATTTCTAAAAGCCAAATAACTTGCCTAAGTAAACGTTTAGGTTTCGATAATATTTTTAATATTAATAGGAGTTGGATTCAAAGGTAAAACATCTGGAGCCTGTAGGACCATATTTGCCACAACTATGTATCTTTTTGGTGCTGAACCTATATAAATAAATGGATAGCAAGTTGAAAGTGTTAACGTCGCATTTTGGGTAGGAACAATTACGGTTCTATCATTCTTATCGACGATTCGAATTCTATTAACTTTATAAGTGTAAGTTCCGTTACTTAGTTTGATGACAATATATGCACCAATCTTGACCTTGCCCAAACTGGAAAACACAGTATCTCTATGACCGGCTATTACTGAGTTGTCACTAATCCCTGGCATAACGCTTTGGAGATAATGCCCAGCTCCCTTAGCTAATTCTTTATCAGTTGTACCTTGATATATTTTTATACTTTTCTTCAAAGAAGGGATGCTTAAAGTTCCCAAGAAACTACCCGAAGCAACATTTGCACTCTGGTTTGAAGTTGCACTTTGTGCACTCTTCCACTCTCTCGAATTTGCTGGAAGGTAGGCCCGAGCTTCTTCCTTTTTTGCAGAGTAAATCTGGAATCCAGTAAAGCCAGAAATAACAACCCCTCCAGTCAAAGAGATGACTGAAAGGATTGCTATAAACCGATACTTACGGTTTTTTCTCATGTCCCGGATTTATGAGATCTAGCTATTTAACAATCTCCGAGTTTTGATGCCGATCACTCCAAGGAGAAATAGTCCACCACCAAGCAATAATTGATTTCCAAAAGGTGTTCCAGTGCTTGGAAGTTCACCACCAGTTGTTGTTGGAGTAGTTGGTGTTGTTGCAACTGGATCTGGAGATCCACTAACAACATTAGGCATATCTAAATGTGTACGGGTCACTGTTAGTACTTGACCAGCTACTAATGTGACTGTTCCACCCGCAGTGATAGTCCCGCTCCAAACTCCGCGATAACCAGGAGTGGCTGCTTCAGCAAGCATGTAAGTGCCTGCAGGAAGTGAAAAACTTTTTCCAGGTTCGCCAACACCAAGTGCTGGACTTCCGGCAACCACGGTGCCTGAATTACTTACCTGAACTGCAAAATCACCTGGAGTTAAGGTGCCACCATGATCATTTGTTACAACAGTGACAATATTTAAGGTAGCCATTTCATCTGCTGCATTTGCTGAGCCTGGAACGAATCCAAGGCTTAGAGCTAGGACTGAGCCGAAAATCGCTAGTCGTTTGAAGTTTGTATGAGTATTTCTTTTCCCGTCCATTTTGCTTCGATTCTATGAATGAATCTTGATGTGCCAATTGGCATTTCTAAGATCAATGTGATCCCAAAGCCTGTGAATACGATGAGAAATAGAATTATTTGGCATGTGATTTATAGAACAAGAAACGATTAACCAAATTAGGTAAGCGTGAAAAAGTAGCTAAATCAAATATGTGATGCAAGGAACTTAATTGTGAAACACAACCGTTTTATCGCCAACAATAAAAATTCTATCTTCTGCAAAATCGCGCACTGCCCGTGAAAGCACGCGACGTTCAATATCTCGACCGGTTGCAATTAGGTCCTCAGTAGTTGCAGCATGAGTAACGTGTGCAACATCTTGATCAATGATTGGACCTTCATCTAAATCAGGTGTTACAAAGTGGGCTGTTGCTCCAATTATCTTCACACCTCTTGCATGCGCTTGGTGGTAAGGCTTGGCCCCTTTGAAGCCAGGCAAGAAGGAATGGTGAATATTAATGATTTGGCCACTTAATTCACGGCAAAGCTCTGGTGAAAGAATCTGCATATAACGAGCCAAAACAACTAGATCAATTTGATGCTCTTTGATTAGGGACTTAATTGCCTCTTCTGATGACTTCTTATCAATTCCACTTTGATCGATGAACTTAATGTCATGATTTTCAACCAATTGTTTTAATTCTGAATGATTTGATACTACGGCCGGAATTTCAATTGGAAGCTCGCCAAGTTCTTGTAGATAAAGTAGATCCCGCAAGCAATGGCTCTCTTTTGTAACTAGAACTAGCGCACGCTTCTTATCGGCTACAGATCGAACCGAAAGGGTTGGCTTGAACTTTCCCAGACCCGCTTCAAGATTCTTGTTTACTTCTACGGTTGAGAGTTCTGTTTCAAATCGGGTGCGCATAACAAAGAAATTAGTAGTCGGATCAGTGAACTGTTGGTTTTCGATAATGTTGCCACGGCATTGAAGGATCGCCGTGGTCATCGCATGAACGATGCCTGGCTGATCTTTACATTGCAGGGTGACAATTAGATCCACCCCGAAAGAATAATGGCTACTAGTGGGAAATCGTAAATCGCTTCATTGCCTTAGGCGCCCACCAGTTTCGCTCACCAAATAGTCGCATAAGTGCGGGCACTAATAGCGCGCGAATTAAAGTGGCATCCAAGATGATGGCAAAAGCTACGCCAAAGCCGAGCTCTTTAATCGAAGTAACACCACTGGTGATGAATGCGGCAAAGACAATTGCAAGTAAAAGTGCAGCTGCGGTGATAATTCTGGCAGAGCGTTGCAACCCAGTTGCCACTGCTTCAACATTAGATTTACCCAAATCATGTTCTTCTTTTATACGAGAGAGAAGGAATAGCTCGTAGTCCATAGAAAGACCAAAGGTAACTACGGAAATCAAGATTGCCATTGAAGTATCAATAGTTCCGGTGTTGGTGAACTTTCCTACCAGAAATCCAAGATGTCCATCTATGAAAACCCATGTCATAGCACCAAGCATTGCGCTAAGTGAAACAACGTTTAAAATTACGGCTTTAATTGGCAAGATAATTGATCCAGTGAACATAAATAGAAGTATTAGAACACCAAGGGCAATCCAGCCAAGAGCCCTGGGAAGAACCTTGGCAATCGCTGCCTGCGAATCGGCATAATCAGCTGCAACCCCGCCCACAAGCGTTCCTTTTGGCGCACTTAACTTTCTAACTTCTCGAATCATTTTTTCAGCTTCTGGTGTTCTAGATCCCATGCTGTGAACTGCATTTATTCGAATGTCTTTTCCAATGGCTTCTGGTGTTCCAACGCTAATAATTCCAGGAACTTTAGCCAACGAAGTTGCGTATGCCGAAACTTCACTTGTCATACTCCCACCATTAGGAATAACAATTTCAATTGGGTTGCCTTGCTGTCCTGGAAACTTACTCAAGGTGTAAGCGGCCGCGATCGAAGCTTTATTGGTTGCCGGTAGTACTCGACTATCTACTTGGGAGAAAACTGCATTCTTTATCGGAGATGCTAAGACTCCAAGTGCAATTAGCGAAAGGAGGGCTACTGCAACTGGGCGCTTCATTACATTGCGAGCGGTGTGAGCCCAACGGCCATCTTCTTTAGGAGTAATTGCGCTCTTTCTAACTACCAACTTATCGATCTTTACTCCGAGAAGAGCCAAAATTGCTGGCAGTGGAATTATTGCGCCAAGGATGGCTACTGCTACAACGGTGACACCTGCATAGCCAAATGATTTTAGGAACATCTGAGGAAATAGCATCAGCGAAGAAAGGGTAATCATTACGGTAATTCCCGAGAAGAAGACTGTCTTTCCTGCCGTAGCGACAGTTTGTGCCACTGATTGCTCAACGCTCTTACCCGCATGCAACTCTTCACGGAAACGATTAACCATCAATAGCGAGTAATCAATACCTAAACCAAGACCCATACCGGTGACTAAGTTCAAGGCAAAGATGCTTACGCCAGTAGCCAGGCTTATTAGGTAGAGCAAGAAGAATGCGCCAAGAATTGCACTTAAGCCAACGACAAGTGGCATTGCTGATGCAATCAAACCGCCGAATACAAAGAGTAATAATATGAAGGTGAGCGGAATCGAGATTGACTCTGCGACCGCCAAGTCTTTTGAAATTCGGTTACTGATTGCATAATTAAAGGTGGCAAAGCCACCAACATAGATGCGCAAAGAACCAACTTTGCCATCGTATTTATCTTGGAGTTTCTTGGCTAAGTCTTTGGCTGCAAGTGGGTCCTTTTGGACGGTATAAATAAATAAATATCCAGCCTTGCCATCACTACTTGCTAAAGCGGGACTGCCGCCAGATGACCAATATGAAATGGTTTTTTCAACTTCCTTTTCGGCGCGAAGTTCACTTTCAATACGCACTACTTCCATAGCAACAGTTGGGTCTTTAACTGAGCGGCCGGCATCTATGGCAAATACGATTGCTGGATCTTTTACCTTGAAGGTGTCAGTCAAATACTTTGCGGCTTTAGCTGATTCACTTTTTGGGTTGGAATATCCGCCACTGTCTAAGCGAGCAAATATCAGAGAACCAGTTGCGCCCATAGCGATCACAGCAATAATAAAGCCAGCTAAAACGGCTTTGCGCCGACGGACTAAGAAATGACCTAAGCGATTAAACATAATTCTCCGACTATCTATCTAGATGAAAAGCATTAGAATTGGTTACATGAGCGATTCCAATATTTTGCCCAAGGTTACTCAGGATGAGATTGATCCGAGGGAAGATGATCTCGATCGCAGAGATGCTGAAATTGCGGGAGATAAACCACCTCATCACGGCTAACCTGCCGGTGTTGCTGGTGGTTTTGGCGCAGCTGGTGTCACAGGCGCAGCTGGTTTTGAATCAGAGCGAGAGTCAGTTTTATAGAAACCAGAACCTTTAAATACCACTCCAACATTTGAGAATACTTTGCGAACCTCACCCTTACATTCTGGGCATTGACTTAGCGCGGCCTCACTAAAGGATTGGAAAGCCTCAAACTCATGACCGCAAGCATTGCAGGCATATTCATAAGTAGGCATGGGCGTTATTCTAAAGAGGTGAGAGAATTACTTCTAATCGGGCAGAGCTGGGGAGTAGGAAATGCGTAGGTCAGGCTTAGTTGGCATCTTTGCGGGGCTACTTATTGCCCTAGCTCCAACATTTGCGATGGCAAATAGCATCACATCTACTTCTCCTATTGCTGGGCGCACCCTAGATATGGCTCCAAGTGTTGTAACAATTACAACTGCAGCCCCGCTCTCAGATCAAGGAAGTCAGATCGTAGTTAACGATCCAAATGGCTTAGCAGTTGATGATGCTTCTCTGACAATTACTGGAAATAGTGCAACTGTTGGATTGCAAGCAATAACTCTTACTGGTGTCTATACGGTGAATTACACCTTGATGTCAGATTCCTCTGATCCATTAACTGGTTCTTACACATTCCTATATAACTCACCAGCCTCGATCGGCGCACCATCTGCGGCTCCATCTTCAGTTCCCACCGGTAACGCGAGTGCGAACTTAAATAGTGGATCTAACGCATTTGTCTACACGCTCTTAGGTTTAGCTCTATTTGTTCTAGTTTTCTTAATTTGGTATGCCCGTGAAAGCTTTGGTGGCAAGAAGAAACCAGTTGCGAAAAAGACCAGCCAAAAGAAGCAATAATTAATGCAAATACTTTCCGCTACGCATATTCCGACAAACAGCGCAGCAATCAATTTCTTTGTGACTCTCGTTCGAGACCTACAACTTATTTCAGCCATTACCCTTATCGGATTACTTGTTGCAATCGCCTTCTTCCTGCATGAAAAGAAAGCAGTTTTATCCGAGGAGGCAATTCGAGTTCGCACGCTTGCTTCATTGGTGGCCGCAATCTGGTTTTTGTGTTCAATTGGAAACGTCCTTCTAGAAATTTCAGTACTTCTAGCTGAGCCAATTCAAAGATCCTTTGATGCGGTTGTTATTAGATCTTTTCTCACACAGACCGCACTTGGTCAAAGTTATGGAATCGGACTTATTGCTGGCCTTGCTGCTTATGCCTTACTTCTCTTTATTAAGAAAACTACCGGCGCCATAGTTACCTTGGCAATTGTATTTATAGGTTTACTTTCACCAGTATTTCAGTCGCACTCATCAGCTTCTGGAAATCATGGAGTTGCGATTGGCTCCCTGTTATTTCACGTGACCTTTATTTCCCTTTGGGTAGGTGGAGTAATCGGTTTAATCGTTATCGATCCAAAAGAACGCGAAGCTGCGATTCCTCGCTTTAGTTCGCTAGCACTTTGGTCAGCAATTATTGTCACGGCTAGTGGAAGTATTAATGCTTGGGCGAGATTAAATTTCAAAAGTGCATGGAGTTCTAACTATGCCTACTTAGTCTTAGTAAAGATCATATTGACCTTGATTTTGCTTGGCTTTGGCCTAATGCATCGTAAATACATCGCTGCAAAGCTCCACGGGTCTAGTGCCGTATATCAATTACTTATTGCTGAAGCTTTTGTAATGATTTCAACTGTGGCAATAGGTGGCTGGTTGGCTACTTCACAGCCGCCTACATCAAATGTAGCAAGATCAATCTCTCCAGCAGTTAGTCTGACCGGAATTGAAATTCCGCCAGATCCAACGCTCTGGAATTTGTTTTGGAAATATGTCCCAGATGGAACTTTTCTTGGCTTGCTAATAGTTGCAACAGCGCTCTATATAAAAGGTGTTTTGGTTTTGAGTAAGCGAGGCGATAAATGGCCAGTTGGCCGGACCGTCTCATTTGCAATTGGTATCGCAATTGCTGATTTTGCAACAAGTGGTGGGCTTGGTGTTTATTCACACTTCTCATTTGCCTATCACATGGTTGCTCACATGGTTTTAGGAATGGTAGTTCCTATTTTCTTAATTCTTGGTGCGCCAATTACCTTGGCGCTTCGTGCACTTCCAGGTGGCCGAGACAATGAAGAAAGAGGCATTCGAGGAGTACTGGTGCAGTTAATGCATTCTAGATACCTACAAATTATTTCAAACCCAGTCATCGCCCTAGCGATCTTTGATGGTTCACTATTTCTTATTTATATGACTACCATTTTTGGCCGCTTAATGAACAATCACAATGGGCATTTATTAATGGATGTTCACTTCATTTTGGCTGGAGCACTTTTCTTCCACGTCATCGTGGGGGTTGATCCAAATCCGTGGAAAGTCCCACATATTGTGCGCATTATTATTTTGTTTGCGGCAATGAGTATTCATGCCTTCTTTTCAATTGCCTTGCTTTCAACAACCACACAAATTGATGGCGGCTATTTCATAATGGTCCAACCGAGTTGGATTCCAGATTTATTAGCCGATCAACATCGAGGAGCTTCACTTGGCTGGGCCCTTGGTGAGATTCCAATCCTTTTGGCATTAGTTGCAACCTTTATTCAATGGATTAGGGAAGATAAGAAAGAAACAAAGCGGATAGATCGCGCCGAAGATCGCGCAGCAGCGATGGGTGAGGATGATGATTTGGCTCGCTATAACAAATTATTAAGTGAATTAAGTCGGCTAGACGAAAACGAAAAAGGCTGAGTTAATTACCCAATGGAAGCTTTATTTGGTGAGGAATATCAAGCACTTAGGGTGAGCGTGCGCGCACTTGCAGATAAGAAGATTGCACCTTTTGCTCATGATGTTGATCAAGCTGCCAGATTCCCGCAAGAAGCAGCAGATGCTCTTCAAGGCGCAGATTTAGCGGCAGCTCATGTGCCAGAAGAATTTGGCGGTCAAGGCGCAGACGCTCTTGCCACAGTAATAATTATTGAAGAAGTAGCAAGAACTTGCGCCTCATCATCTCTCATACCGGCCGTGAATAAATTGGGTTCAGTGCCATTATTAATTGCTGGAAGCCAAGAGCAGAAGAGTAAATACTTAACACAATTAGCAAAAGGAAAAGGTTTTTCTTATTGCCTATCTGAATCAGAGGCAGGTTCTGACGCAGCCGCGATGAAGACTGGCGCGAGAAAAGATGGCACAGGCTGGGTGATTAACGGAAGCAAGAAGTGGATTTCAAATGCTGGATTTTCAGAGTTCTATACCGTCCTTGCGCAAACAAATCCAGAATTAGGTGTCAAAGGTATTACTGCTTTCATCATTGAAAAAAGTGATCCGGGAGTTTCATTTGGTGCTCACGAGAAGAAGATGGGATTTAAAGGTTCTCCAACTCGTGAGGTTTATTTCGATAATGTGAAAATTGGCGATGATCGTCGGCTTGGCGAAATTGGATCTGGATTTGCCCTAGCGATGGAAACTCTAGACCACACCAGAATCACAATTGCAGCGCAAGCACTAGGTATTGCTCAAGGAGCATTTGAAGTTGCTGAAAAATATTCCCATGAACGAAAGCAATTTGGTAAAGAGATCTTTGATTTCCAAGGCATTCAATTTATGTTGGCCGATATGGCAATGAATATTGCCGCCGCTAGATCTTTAACATATGCCGCGGCTGTTAAATCAGAACGAGGGGAGAAAGATTTAACTTTCTTCTCGGCTGCCGCAAAGTGCTTTGCCACTGATGTGGCAATGAAAGTGACAACCGATGCCGTCCAAGTACTAGGTGGCTATGGATATGTGAGTGATTATCCAGTTGAGCGAATGATGCGTGATGCCAAACTTACGCAAATATATGAGGGAACAAATCAAATTCAGCGAGTTGTAATGGCTCGCCACTTAGCTGATCTAAATTAATTAAAGCGAACGATTAAATCTGGCGTGGCAACCGCATCTAGTTTTGCGTCATGGCTCTCATTTGGAATCTCAGTATTACTAAGTTCTCCGGCATAGATAAGACCAATTCGCCAAGCTTTTAATTTAGGAAGCGCGCGATCATATGATCCACCCCCCTGACCTAGGCGAGTGCCAGTGCGATCAGCGCACAGGGTCGGAACTATTACAAGATCAATTTCTGGATTGATTGCCGCGCTAGCTTTTGGCTCAAAGTGCTTTGCTTTCTTGATTAATGACTCGCCTTTGCCATCCCAATTTACCCACTCTAGGTCGTTATCTTTTAGCAGCCTTGGTAAGTAAAGAGTTTTTCCACTGCGGATAATCTCTTGGTTTAGATCAATTGTTGTTGGTTCATCACCATATGAGAGATAGCTTGCAATTGTTTTTGCAGATTCAAATTCCACAGAATTTAAGATGTGGTGCCAACTCGTTTTCTTGTCCTTAAAGGAACGGTCAGATCTAGCCTCTGTGCGCAACTGCGCTTTAGATATACCCACGGAAATACTCTAGATTAAAGAGGCAACGAAGTAGGGTTTAGTCATGGATGAACTCGTAGCCGTAGACGAACTCTTGGCGCAGCTACTTGAGATCTCCCACCCCCTAGCCGCAATCGATATGCCGCTGCTAGATGCCCATGGCGCAACATTGGCCGCCGATATTTATGCTGGAGAGCGTTTGGTCCTTCGTGCTGGTTCACCTATACGTTCTACTCAAATTGGTTTAGCGGCGTCCATCGGACTAAATCACCTACCAACTATGCCCCACCCTCGAGTTGTAGTTCTATCAGCAGGCGATGATTTGGTTGAACCAGGCCAAAAGTTAGCTACGCAAGAAGATGAATTTGAAACTAATTCATGGATGTTAGCAACCGCAGTTAAAGAAGCTGGCGCTACAGCTTTTCGAGTACATATGATTCCAGAGATTCACCAGGAACTTCGAGAAGTAATTGAGGATCAATTAGTGCGCGCTGATTTAATTGTGATCAGCGGTGAAAGCAAAGATGAGTCATTTGAATTAATTACCTCAGTACTTAGAGAACTTGGTGAGATAACCACCGTGCGCCCAAAGATGAGTGATACCGGTCGTGTGGCCTACGGCTTGATTGGGCCAGATAAGACGCCAGTAATCACCTTGCCTGGTGACCCAGTTACTACATATGTGACTTCAGAAATTTTGGTCCGCCCAATGATTCGAACCATGCTTGGGGCCAAAAATATAGTTCGCAATAAAATGAAAGCTAAATTAACAAATGATGCGCCATCTAAAGTTGGTGAACGAGCTTTTATTAGAGCGCTACTAACCAGCAAGGGTGGAGCCAGCGTCACGGTATTGCCAGATCAAAATGATTTAACTTCCTTATCTGATGCAAACGGCCTGATCATCGTTGGGGAAGATTCACCTGGGTATAAGACAGGGGATCAGGTAGATGTCTTGATCTTGGAGCGAAACTCTTGAAGCCGGGTAGTTGGCCGGTTGTAATAAAAGAGGGCGAACTCTTGCTTCGACCACTTAGGTTTAGAGATCGGCAAGTATGGGATTCGGTTCGAGAAGTTAATCGCCAGTGGTTGGAGCCTTGGGAGGCCACCCGACCCGAAATTGATCGGGACTTAGCACCTCCTTCTTATTACGAGATGGTTAGAACTCATCGAAGAGATGGCAAAGCTGCTCGCTCTATTTCATTAGGTATTTGGTTGCAAGAAGGGCGCAAAGAGCAATTTATTGGGCAGATAACTTTGGGCGGAATCACATATGGAGCTGGTCGGATGGCATTTATTGGCTATTGGATCGATCAACGCTTTGCTAATCGTGGATACACAACAAGATCTGTCAAGGCGCTGACCGAATATGGATTTAATCAGCTTTTACTTCACCGAATTGAGATAAGCATGCGGCCAGAAAATGATGCATCCAAGCGAGTGGCTGAAAAATCTGGCTATTACTTTGAAGGCACCAAACTTCGGTACCTGCATATCGACGGGGCTTGGCGAGATCACTTAGCATTTGTTAAAGAAAATCCAGCAGTCCGATAGTTTTTTCCTAATAGGACATACCGCCCAAATCCCCAAGATATAGCCCTTTCGGATTTATGGTTATGTTCCATGGCGTCCGGTTTTATCTACCTAATCATCCTTGGGATGTGGGTCGCCTATTTCTTACCTCGCTGGATAACCAGCCATGAGGATGCCTCTGGTAAATCTGCCGAACGTTACAAGAGCGCGATGCGATTAGTTTCAGATACAGCTGGGTCATCTGTTCCAGATATGGAATCTAAATTAAATAAAAAGGCAAAGATTGCTCAACGTAGATTAATTTTTAGTGCGCTCTCAATATTATTTCTAACAGTTTCACTTGGCGTAGCAATTGGATTTATTTCATCTTCAATTTTGGCAATTCCAACATCGGCGGTTGCAATCTATTTGGTTCACGTTCGTCGTCAAGTTGTGGCAGATCAATTGCGCGCTCGCAGACTTAAAGCACTTGCTCAAATTTCTACGGCCCAAATTATTACTGAGCCAATAGAGAAAGTTACTTTCTCATCTAGAGTAGATTTTAAAGAGAATTTAACTGATCATTGGATTCCATTAATCGATCGGATTGATAGTGCTGGAGTTGTAGTAATTCCTAAGGATGGAACGAGTTGGCAACCAACAGCGGTTCCAAAGCCAACATATGTAAACGCACCAAAGGCTGTTACCCCTAAGCGGGTAATTGATCTAACCGTGCCAGGTGCTTGGAGCGCAGCGCAAGAAGCAGATCTACTTCCTTCTCGTGATGAATTATTTGATCAAGAGCTTGCCGAAGAGGCTGCAATTGAATCTGGTCGCGTAGTTAACGAATAAGTTTCTAAATCCAGCTTGGAAACCACATGTGGTCTAGCCAAGAGTTATAAGGCAGATTTATGCCGGTAAGTAGCGGGAACAAATAGATAAAGTTAATTAAGAAAACTCCACCTATTGCAAGACTTATCAACTTGCGCCGCTTTAGCCCCAGTTCATCCTCTGCGCTAATCAAGAACTTATTGAGAACATAAACTAGCCCCAGCATAAAAAAGGGCTCAAAAGCGATTGCATAGAAAGTGAACATGGTGCGTTTTTGAAATAAGAACCAAGGCAGGTAGCCCGCAGATACTGCAAGAATTATTACTCCAGCCGACCACTCACGCTTAGTTATCCAATAGCCGATCATTACAACTAGTGCCGCAGTAGCACTCCACCAAAGAAGTGGTGTGCCAAGAGCGAGAACCTCTTGTGCGCAAGAGCTAGCACCACAACCTTTTGGTGTTTGATAGTCAAAAGAAGTTGGCCGTCCCATGATTAGCCAGTTCCAAGGATTTGCCTGGTAGGGATGTTTATCTGTTAGGTGGGCGTGGAAATTAAACATTTCAGAGTGGTAGTGCCAGAAATTACGGAAGATGTCTTTTGACCACTTGCGATCCCAACCTGTTCCAGAGATGAACCAGCCAAGCCAGGTGAAGATATAAACCAGTAAAGGAACAATCCCAAATTGAAAGAAGCGCAAGACAAAGTTTTCTTTTAAGAGCTTTCCAAATGGGTGATTAACCCCTAAATAGCGCTGGTGGAAGTAATCCATCAATAAAACTAAAAGTGCAAAGGCAACAATAAAATATAGTCCACTCCACTTTGTGCCAGCGGCTAAACCTAAGGCAATACCAGCTAGCCAGAATTTATTATCTAAAATTGCTAGGAATGCTACTTGGACAAAAAACATCAAGAAGATATCTAGGAGCGCTGTTCTAGACATAACTAAGTGCAAGCCATCAATCAGTACTAAGAAAGCGGCAGCGCAACTTAGGAATCTGTTATCAAACAGGCGCTTGGCTGTGAAGTAGATCAACGTAATTGAAAGCGAGCCAATTACTGCCGCACTAATTCGCCAGCCAAATTCGTTATAGCCAAATATCTTAATTCCAACGGCTATCAACCATTTGCCAACTGGGGGGTGAACAATGAACTCTGCCGAATTTGTTTGGGGATCAATTTCAACGCCATGCAATAAGAGAGAATTAGCATTCTTGGCGTAGTAAATCTCATCGAAGATCTGACCCTTGGGAGTGCTCAAGTGCCAGATTCGAAGGGTTAATCCAATGATCGTGAATCCCAGCGCATAGACCCAATCCTGCGTGATTCGAATAGGCCTAAGCAGCGCGTTCATAGATGAAGGGTAAACCTGCGAGAATTATCCAATGCTCATTTTCGCTGCGATTCCTCTAGGCAACCCTGGTGATGCCTCAGAGAACCTGAAGCGAGCAATAACAGATGCCAAATACATCGCAGCAGAAGATTCTAGAAAGCTTTCCCGTCTGTGTAGTGACCTGGGAATTGTTTATGCCGCAAAAGTCATCTCCTTTTTTGAAGGAAATGAGATCGAACGTCTTTCAGAATTAATTGCAATACTTGAAAGTGGCAATGATTTGCTTGTTGTTACAGATGCTGGAATGCCAGGAATTAGTGACCCTGGCTATCGCTTAGCAAGGGCGGCTGTAGAAAAGAATATTGAAATTAAAGTTTTGCCTGGCCCAAGCGCCGTCACGACAGCGTTACTACTTTCAGGCCTCCCATCTGACCGATTTTGCTTCGAAGGATTTCCACCACGCACTAGTGGAGCTCGGATAACTGCTTTTACAAAATTGGCTCAAGAAGAGCGAACCATGATCTTCTTTGAAGCCCCGCACCGACTTTTAGAATCTCTAACTGATGCAAAATCAATATTTGGAGCAGATCGAAAAGGTGCTATCTGCCGCGAGATGACTAAGACCTATGAAGAAGTTATTCGAGGTACTTTGGAAGAACTTGAGCAGTGGGCAAGTACAAATGAAATACTTGGTGAAATAACAATCGTTTTCCACGGGTATGACTCATCAACTCGGACCTACACAACACAAGATCTAATTGCTTTGGTACTGAAGGAAGAATCAGCCGGGATCTCCCGTAAAGATGCGATTACCGAAGTTGCCCGTGCTAGTGGTGTGGCCAAGCGCGAGGTCTTTGATGCGATGGTTAGCCATAAATCAGCCGATAGACTAGAACCATGAGCGCTGATAAATCTTTCTATTTAACAACGCCGATTTACTATGTAAACGATGCCCCTCATATTGGCCATGCCTACACAACCGTTGCTGGCGATGTTTTAACTAGATGGCATCGTCAAAAGGGTGAAAGTGTTTGGTTCCTTACTGGAACAGATGAGCATGGCGAGAAAGTAATGAACACAGCCAAATCAAATAACGTTTCACCACAACAATGGTGTGATCGTTTAGTAGAAGAAGCATGGAAGCCAAGTTGGACTGCGCTAAACATTGCTAATGATGATTTTATTCGAACAACTGAACCGCGCCATGAAATGCGAGTTCAGAGATTCATGCAATTACTTAAAGATAAAGGCTTTATCTACGCTGGAAAATTTGAAGGTCCTTATTGCATCGGCTGTGAGGAATTTAAGCTTCCTGGCGACCTAGATGATGGAAAATGCAAGGTCCATGGCAAGCCAGTAGAAAACCTTTCAGAAGATAACTGGTTCTTTAAATTATCTGCTTTCGTGGAACCACTTCTTGAGCATTACAAGAAGAATCCGCAGGCTTGTGAACCAACTAGTGCTCGTAATGAAGTAATCGCATTTTTAGAAAGCGGCGTTCGAGATCTTTCTATTTCCAGGTCCACTTTTGACTGGGGAATTCCAGTTCCCTGGGATAGAGATCAAGTCATTTATGTTTGGTTTGACGCACTTTTAAATTACGCAACTGCTGTTGGACTTGGCGATGAGCCAGATTCAGATGGCGGTAAGAAGTTTGCCAAGACCTGGCCAGCTGATGTCCAATTAGTAGGAAAAGACATTTTGCGCTTTCACGCGGTCATTTGGCCAGCGATGTTAATGGCTGCTGGACTTGAAGTGCCAGGCAAGGTTTTTGCTCACGGTTGGCTGCTAGTTGGTGGCGAGAAGATGTCTAAGTCAAAGCTAACCGGTATCGCACCTAGCGATATCACCGATCACTTCGGTGTTGATGCCTTCCGCTATTACTTCCTGCGCGCAATTCCCTTTGGTAGTGATGGTTCATTTTCTTGGGAAGATATGTCCGCCCGCTACACATCAGAGCTAGCAAATGACTTTGGAAATCTGGCTTCGCGCCTGATCGCAATGATTGAAAAGTACTGTGATGGTGTAATTCCAGCTGTTGCACATAACTCGGAATTAGCCATGAAATTAGCGCAAACAGTTGATGTGGCAGATAAAGCAATGTGCGCCCTTGATTTCCAAGGAGGCATAAATGCAATCATGGATTACTGCAAGCGAGTAAATGGTTTTGTTACCGAACAAGAGCCATGGGCAATTGCTAAGGATCCAGCGAGAGTAGAAGAACTAAATGCGGTTCTCTATAACACCGCAGATTCAATTCGTGCATTGGCAATCTTGCTTCACCCGGTCATGCCTTCAACTACTGAAATACTTTGGGAATCACTTGGTGCGAACACAACTCTTGGCCCTATTGGGAGCCAGAAAATTGCCGATGTAACAAAGTGGGGTGTATTACCTGCTGGAAGCAAAGTAACTAAGGGAGCAGTACTTTTCCCGCGCTTAGAAGAAAAGCTTGAAAGTAATTAATTAAATGGCCGATCGCCATAATCGCGACCTTGATCGCCAGCCTGCCGAGCTGCCAGAACCACTAAATGTTAAATGCGTTGATGCTCATGCCCACATTGAGATTGTCACAAATACTGCCCCAGATTCACCTGAAGTAGGAAAAGTGTTGGCTGAGGCGGCAAGTGTTGGCATTGATCGGATTGTGCAAGTCGGTTATTCCGCAGAGCAATCAGAGTGGTGCGTGAAGATGGCTGAGAGCTGGCCAAATGTTTTGGCCACTGTTGCCCTCCATCCAAATGAAGCGCCAGTAGTTGAAGATTTAGAAAAAGATTTAGAAATAATTGAAAGACTTGCCCAGCATCCAAAAGTTCGTGCGATCGGGGAGACAGGTTTAGATTTTTTTAGAACCGAGCCTGCGCTGCAAGATAAGCAGAAGTATTCCTTCCAGCGCCACATTGCCTTGGCTAAGAAGGTAAAGAAAGCACTTGTTATTCATGATCGAGATGCCCATCAAGCGGTGCTAGATACTTTGAGGCAAGAAGGTGCCCCGGATTTAACAATCTTCCATTGTTATTCAGGGGATGCCCAAATGGCTAGAGAATGTATTGATAAGGGCTACATCCTTTCTTTTGCTGGAACTCTAACTTTTAAGAACGCACCGGCGCTTCGAGAAGCTGTGAAGTTAGTTCCATTAGATCAACTCCTTGTCGAAACTGATTCACCTTTTCTTTCACCAATGCCTAACCGTGGTGCGCTAAATACTCCTGCCCAGATTCCAACGATCTTGCGATTTATGGCCCAAGAGCGTGGAGAAGATTTGGACGAACTTTGCGGAGCAATCTCAGCCAATGCTGAACGTATTTTTGGATCATTCGCTTAAATGAGCGGTCTACTTGGAGCGGCTGAGATCCGCGAAATAGCTGAACGTATCGGTGTTAAGCCAACTAAAAAACTCGGGCAAAACTTTGTAGTTGATGCCAATACTTGTCGTCGAATTGTTAAGGCAGCCGAAGTTAATAGTTCTGATGTTGCACTTGAAATTGGACCAGGACTTGGTTCACTAACTTTAGCAATGCTTGAAGTGGCATCACATGTGGTTGCAGTTGAGATTGATGAACGCTTAGCAATCGAATTACCTATTACTGCCCAGCGTCATGGTTTTTCTTCTGAGAAATTAACTGTTGTTACCAAGGATGCAATGGATGTTAGTGAGCTGGCGATTGCACCAACTGTTCTAGTAGCAAACTTGCCATACAACGTTTCAGTCCCAGTGCTGCTCAGATTTTTGGAGAAATTTCCGACTCTTCGCGCTGGAGTTGTCATGGTGCAAAGTGAAGTTGCAGATCGCTTGGTAGCAAAGCCAAATAGCAAAACTTATGGCAGTCCTTCGGTAAAGGCGACCTGGTGGGCTGATATGTCCTCTGCTGGAACAGTTGGTAGATCTATATTTTGGCCAGTACCGAACGTTGATTCATCGTTGGTGCGATTTGTAAGACACGCACCAGCTGGCAATGAGGAACTGCGGAAGAAGACTTTCCAGATAATTGACGCCGCATTTGCCCAACGCCGAAAGATGATGCGTGGTGCACTTTCAGATCTTTTTGGAGGAAGTGGCGCGGCAAGTGAAGTTATAGCCAGCGCTGGTATTGACCCAACTATCAGAGGTGAAGCGTTAGAACTTGGTGATTTCATCAAAATTGCTACTACGCTTAATAAGTGAGCACAAACGGCGTCGTAGTTCGAGTTCCGGGCAAAGTGAACTTGCAACTTGCCGTTGGACCGCTAGATCCTGATGGTTATCACGAAGTAACTACAGTTTTTCAAGCCATCTCGTTATTTGATGATGTGACTGTGAAGTATGGCCCGCCAAATTCGGGTATCTCGCTTTCTGTTTCTGGTGCTACTTCTGCTGGAGTTCCAACCGATGAATCAAACTTGGCCTATAAAGCAGCAAAGTTAATGGTTACTAAATATGGGCTAAGTGAAGATGTGGCAATTCATTTAAAGAAAGAGATTCCAGTTGCTGGCGGAATGGCTGGCGGAAGCGCAGATGCCGCGGGAGTTCTAGTAGGGATCGATGCGCTATTTGAATTAGGACTTTCTAGAGATGAGTTAGAAATCATTGCAGCACAACTCGGTAGTGACGTCCCATTTTCTATCTCTGGTGGCATTGCAATTGGTACTGGGCGAGGTGATCAAATAACTCCGGCACTTTCCAGAGGGACTTATCACTGGGTACTTGCACTTGCTGGTCAGGGACTTTCAACTCCAGCAGTATATAACGAATGCGATCGCTTGCGTGAAGGATTAGCAATTTCTAAACCGCAAGTTGGCGATGAATTAATGCAAGCACTTCGAGCTGGTGATTCAATTGCACTTGGAAAGGCACTATCAAATGATTTGCAAGCCGCGGCTTGTTCACTTCGGCCAGCACTTCGTTTAGTTTTAGATGTTGGAAAAGACTATGGCGCACTTGGTGGAATAGTTTCTGGTTCTGGTCCAACTGTTGCATTTTTAGTTGAAGATGACGATAAATCATTAGATCTAACTGTGGCACTTAGTGCCAGTGGTGTTGTCTCTGGAGTTGTTAGAGCCAGCGGCCCAGTCCACGGGGCTAGAGTCGTTTCAACCCTTTAAATCGGAATAATTTGGTGGTATCTGCACTTGTAGGGGATAATTCAGGTTCCGCCATTGTGTAGTGGCTAGCACATGGGCCTTTGAAGCCCAGGGTCCAGGATCGATACCTGGTGGCGGAGCCACTGGGAGAAAGTCCCAATCGTTAGGCTCGACTACTAGATCAACTAGGAGAGGCGGGAACGAAAGCGTGAATACACAGCTTGATGTAGCGATAGTGCTAGCAGCTGGCGAAGGCACGCGGATGAAATCCCAAACTCCAAAGGTTTTGCATTCAATTGCTGGAAAAACAATTATCGCCCACGTTCTAGACCAAGTAACAGAGCTAAAGGCTAAGCAAGTTCGAGTAGTTGTTGGCCATGGCCGTGAACTAGTTGAACCAGAAATTAAGGCTATTTCGCCAAGTGCAACCACTGTCTTCCAGTCAGAAAGAAATGGAACTGGCCACGCGGTGCAATTAGCACTTGCTGATTTAAAGGCAACTGGAACAGTTCTAATTCTTGCGGGTGATACCCCACTTCTTCGTAGTGAAACATTGGCCGAGTTCCTAGTAGCACACAGTGAAGCTAAGAACTTAGTTTCTGTGCTTACCTCCCAACTCCCTGATCCTTCGGGCTATGGCCGAATCGTTAGAGATGAGACTGGCTCGATTGTGGCCATTGTGGAGGAGCGTGATGCTCCTGATGAGATTAAAGAAATTGATGAAATCAATACCGGGGTTTACCTATTTGATATTGCTGCCTTGCGTGAAAGTGTGGCAAAACTTAAAAATGATAACTCCCAAGGTGAGCTTTATCTAACTGATGTTATTGCGCATATAAAGTCTGGAACTGGAAAAGCTGCTGCAATCCTTTCCTTTGATTACACAGAAACTTTAGGGATTAATGATCGCTCACAATTAGCCGAATGCGCTGCAATTATGCGCGATCGGATTAACGATTCACATATGCGAGCCGGAGTTAGCATTATTGATCCAACCACAACCTGGATTGATTTTGGAGTGAAGATTGCAAACGATGTGACTATTTATCCAGGAAGCGCATTATTTGGAAAAACCAGTATTGAGTCTGGCGCGATTATTGGTCCGAGAACTTCATTAAATAATGTAATAGTTGCTCAAGGTGCATCGGTAATTGAATCTAATTGCACTGACTGTGAAATAGGCGCAGAATCAACGGTTGGACCTTTTACATTCTTACGTGCGGGAACAAAGCTTGCTGCTAAATCAAAGGCAGGTGCTTATGTTGAAATTAAAAATTCAACAGTTGGCGAAGGCTCCAAAATCCCTCACCTTTCATATGTTGGCGATGCAACAATCGGCACTGGTACAAATATTGGCGCAGCCACAGTTTTCGTAAATTATGACGGCGTAGAAAAGCACCGCACCGAGATTGGCAATGAAGTGCGGATCGGAAGTGACACGATGTTAGTTGCCCCAGTCACAGTTGGGGACGGTGCTTATACGGCGGCAGGCTCAATCATCACCGAAAATGTTCCGGCTGGAGCGATTGGTGTTGCAAGAGCCAAGCAACGCAATATTCTTGGCTGGGTACTTAGAAAGCGGTCCGGCACCAGATCCGCGCAAGCTGCAGCAAAAGCTGGAGCTACGGAAGAAAAAGGGAGCTAAGAAAATGAGCGAACTTCGCCTTACTTCTGAAAAGAAACTGCGCATCTTTACCGGTCGCGGTTATCCAGAGTTAGCCGAAGGCGTCGCAGCTGAACTTGGCATCCCAATTACGCCAACCTCAGCATATGACTTTGCAAATGGTGAAATATTTGTTCGATTCGAAGAGAGTGTTCGCGGAAGTGATGCCTTCGTAATTCAATCTCACGCAGCTCCTGTAAATAAGCAAATCATGGAGCAATTAATTATGGTTGACGCACTAAAGCGTGCCTCAGCAAAGCGAATAACAGTTGTTGCTCCGTTTTATGGTTATGCCCGCCAAGATAAGAAGCACCGCGGACGTGAGCCAATCTCTGCAAGATTGATGGCTGACCTATTCAAGGCTGCTGGAGCGGATCGCCTAATGGTGGTTGATCTTCACACCTCACAAATTCAAGGCTTCTTTGATGGCCCAGTAGATCACCTATTCGCACTGCCACTACTAACAAATTATGTTGGATCAAAAGTTGATCGCTCACGTTTAACAATTGTTTCACCAGACTCTGGTCGAGTTCGTGTAGCTGAGCGCTGGTCAGATCTGCTTGGTGGTTGCCCAATTGCATTTATTCACAAGATGCGAGACCCACGCATTCCTAATGAATCTGTTACCGGCAAGGTAGTTGGCGATGTTAAGGGCCAAACCTGCGTAGTTATAGATGACATGATTGATACTGCTGGAACCATTACCAAAGCAGTAGACGCTCTTTATTTAGAAGGTGCAAAAGAAGTAATAATTGCAGCAACACATGCGGTTTTCTCTGGTCCAGCAATCGAACGCCTAAAGGCTTCAAATGTGAGTGAAGTAGTCGTAACCGATACTTTGCCAATTCCAGAAGATGCCCGATTTGAGAATTTAACAGTCCTTTCAATTGCCCCGCTACTTGCCCGCGCAATCAAGGAAGTATTTGAAGATGGCTCGGTAACCAGCCTCTTCGACGGTCACAGTTAAGAATCGGGGGTTAGGCTAATGCAACTCCTTCATCCCACTAAGCGGGCACTTCTTCAAACTGTCGTAGACATGCTTGATACAAATCAGCCAGATCAGATCAACAGTGATCAAGTCTTAGAAAATTCTGGCGTTTCAAAAGGTTCGCTTTACCACCACTACAACGATTTTCCAGACCTAATGGAATCGGCTCTTGTGTATCGCTTTGGCAAATATGTTGATGTGTCAGTCCAAGCTCTTTCTCAAGTAATTAAAAATGCTAAAACCAAAGAGCAATTAATTGAAGGCATAAAACAAGTAACTCGAGACACCCAATCTTCTAAGATGAAGGAAACAAGATTTAATCGGGTGCGAATTTTGGCAATTGCAGCTAATAATGAGCGGATGAGCAAGAAACTTGGGGTCGAGCAAGAGCGACTAACCCAAGCTCTGGCAGATTTATTTCGAGAATCAGTTGAACGCGGTTTTGGTGATCCGGCTTTTGACCCAAGAACTATTGGCGTCTTAGTCCAGGCTTACACACTGGGCAAAGTTGTCGATGACATCACCTCAGTGCACATGGACGAAGAAAAGTGGGTCTATCTAATTGACCGGATCCTGGAGACAGTCCTCTTTACAAAGTAGGTTTTAAGCGAGGATTTGCCCTTTTAACCTCGCCAAAGTTATGATTGCGACTCGTTCCGGCGAGGGATTAATAATCCGTAATCGACGGCAGTATTTTCTCCTCGGACGGTTACATTCGTTTTTTATAGAAGGAGAATGAAATGGCTGAAATTACAATCACAGGTACTACTCGTACCGAATTCGGTAAGGGTGCATCACGTCGCGATCGTCGCGCTGGCATGGTTCCTGCGGTTATCTACGGCCACGGTGAAGCGCCAAAGCACGTTGCACTTCCACTACGCGACCTAGGTGTTGCTCTAAAGAGTGCAAACGTTCTTCTTGACGTTGTTGTTGAAGGAAAGACTCAACTAACACTTCCAAAGTCAGTTACTCGTAATCCACTAACTGGAATTCTTTCCCACATTGACTTGGTAATCGTTAACCGCGGAGAGCGCGTTAAAGTTGAAGTTCCTGTCCACACTGTCGGTAAGCACGATGTTGATGGAATTCTTGAGCACGTTCACAACACAATTGAAGTTGAAGCAGAAGCAACATCGATTCCATCATTCCTTGAATTGGATGTTGAAGGAATGCTTGCTGGAAGCTCAAAGGTTGCTGGCGATGTAACACTGCCTGCTGGCATCACTCTAGTTTCTGATGCATCAATGACTGTTGTTCACTTATCTGAGCGCTCAACTATTGTTGAAGAGGCTCCTGCTGCTGCTCCTGCTGAAGGTTCTGCTGATGCAGCTGCGCCTGCTGCTGAAGCTGCAAAAGAATAAGTTAATTCAAGTAATTTAATATGAGCGATGATCGCTGGTTAGTCCTAGGACTAGGTAATCCCGGCGATCAATACTCAAATACTCGTCACAATATTGGCCAGATGGTTATTAACTATCTGGCCATTAGTACGAAGTTTTCCGCTCACAAATCAAAGACAACCATTGCAGATATTCGAGTAGCTGGCCATCCGGTAGTGCTTGCTAAATCAAATGGTTTTATGAATGAAAGCGGTGCGCCAACTAAAGCACTTGCTGACTTTTATAAAGTGACGCCAGCAAATTTAATAGTTATTCATGATGAGCTAGATATTGCCTTTGGTGAAATCAAGCTAAAGCAAGGTGGCGGGGATGCCGGTCATAATGGTTTGAAATCAATCACCCAGCATTTTGCAGGACCAAATTATTTCCGGGTTCGAATGGGCATTGGCCGCCCTGATGGACCACAAGATCCAGGGGATTACGTATTAAAGCCTTTTTCTTCTAATGAGAAGAAAGAGCTAGAAGATTTTATTTCTAAGGGCGCAGAAGCAGTTGAGAAGCTAATTGAAAAAGGGCTCGAAGCTACCCAATTAGAGTTTCACTAAGGGTTAAATCAGCCAGTATTACGAAGGCCAGCTGCAACACCATTTATAGTTAAAAGTAGTGCTCGGCTAATAAGGGGATCAACATTTCCTTCATTTCTTACTTTATTTAGCAAAGTAACTTGCAGTAAATGCAACGGCGAGAGATATGCATCTCGAATTTGCAAAGTTCTTGCCAAGATCGGTTGATCGCCAAGTAGTTCTTTTTTGGAAGTAAGTAAAAGAATTTCAGCCTTTGTTAGTTCAAATTCTTCTTCAATAGTGTCAAGGAAATGGTGCAGACTTGGGTCAACTAAGGTTTTCACATATTTACGGGCCATAACTAGATCTGTCTTAGCAAGGGTCATTTCGACATTTGAAATGAAGGTGCGAAAGAAGTGCCAATCGGTAAGCATCTGCTTTAGGACTTCACTTTGACCAGATTCACGTGCTGCTTTAAGTCCGGAGCCAACACCAAACCACCCAGGAACAATTTGTCGAGATTGGGTCCAACCAAATACCCATGGAATAGCTCTAAGTGAACCAAGGCCGGCAGTTGCATCAGGACGCCTTGATGGGCGTGATCCTAAGAAAAGATTTCCTAATTGTTCAACCGGAGTTGAAGCATAGAAATATGCTGGAAGATCTGGGTGATCAACTAGTGCCCGATAAGCCTTAAATGCGCTTTCACTAATGCTGTCCATCCCAGCACTCCACTTAGCAAGTTCTTCTGGAGTTTGGCGCGGTGCACGGTTTAGAACAGTTGCCTCCAAAGCGGCAGCAAGTGAGAGTTCAACATTTTCTCTTGCTAAAGATGGCAGAGCGTACTTGTCACTAATTACTTCACCTTGTTCGGTCATCTTTATCTGACCATCAATAGATCCCCATGGCAAAGCAATTAAAGCATCATAAGTAGGGCCGCCACCGCGACCAACAGAACCACCGCGACCGTGGAATAAACGCAAAGTAACGCCATGCTTTATAGCGATGTCACGCAATTTGCGCTGGGCTTTATGGATTTCCCATTGTGATGTGGCAATACCAGCATCTTTATTTGAATCTGAATATCCAAGCATTACTTCTTGAACATCCCCGCGAAGCTTTACTAACTCACGATACTCCGGGACCGAGAGTAAGTTATCTAAAATTGTGTCAGCCCCTTGAAGTTCAGCAACAGTTTCTAGAAGTGGGGCATAGCCAATCATTGTGTGAAGCCCAGCGATCTTTCCAAGTTCAACGGCGGCTAAAACATCTTTGTGTGATTTGGTCATCGAAATGATGTAGGTCTCGATAACTTCTGGACCAAACTTCTCGATTAGTTCTTTGATTGCAACAAAGGTATTTAAGGTCTTTGCTGCACGCTCATCAATCTTTTCCCGGCCAACAGATGCAATTTGTTCTAGTGCATAGTGGTGGGCATCTGAATGCTCTCGGATATCCATCGTGGCATGAGTGATACCAAAGCTCGAAACCGTGCGAATTATTCGTTCTAAAAGTCCATGGGCAATTAGTTCGCCGCGATGAGCCAAAAGAGATTCCCTCATTAAATTTAAGTCGGCAAGTAATTGCGCTGTGTTTTTGTAATCTCGGCCTGGCACATGTGGTTCTCCAGCAGCGTGGCGACGCTGAGTTTGAACTAAGCGATGTCGAATTGCAGTGGCCTTTAAGCGATAAGGCTCTTCGATATTTTGGCGACGAAAACGCTCTTCGATTTCTGGCAAGCTCTTTAGATCAGCGGCAACTGAATCAGTAAGTTCCTTAGAAGCACCTGCAATTCGTGATGAGACTGAAAGTGCTTGGCGTAACTCATCTAATGATCCAGCCATGGCGCGAATGAAGTGACCAACCTGAAGAGTAATTGCAGACTTTGTAACCTCAGGTGTGATGTTTGGGTTTCCATCCCGGTCACCACCAATCCAAGTTCCAAAACTAAGTGGCCGAGCTGTTGGTGAAACCGTTACGTTCACACGTTCTAATTCCCGAGCAAAATCGTCTAATACTTCTGGAATTGTCATTCGGAAAAGATCATCTAAATAGAAAAGAGCATTGGTCGCTTCATCAAGTGGTTCAGGTTGTCCCAAGCGAAGTTCATCGGTCTGCCAAAGCAGATCTACCATCTCTGAAAGTCGGCGATCACGAGTTTGAGATGCAGGTTGATCGAGTAGGTCGGCGATTGAATTCATTTTGCTTAAGACTGAACGCCTGGCCGCCTCTGTTGGATGGGCCGTAAATACCGGACGCACCGAGAAGTTATTGATCCACTCTTGGATATCAGCATCAGTAAATTCTTTGGTTTCTTTTTGAACTTCAATAATTCTATCTACAGCGCGTGTTAACCAGGATCCGCCGGCATTGCGCTGGGCAGAGAGAACTCTTGCCCGGTGCACTTGCTCAGCAATATTTGCTAAATTGAAGTAGTTACTAAATGCGCGCACCAAGTCCACGCTTTGATCCACAGTAAGGTCTTTTAGAATCTCTTCTCCGCCGCCTTCGCGAACGGCTTTACGAACTGCTTCAACTAGGTTTAGAAGTTCATCACCTTCTTGGCGAACAAGTGACTGTCCTAGCAATTCACCTAACCGACGAACATCACTTCGCAGGCCCGCATCATCTGCCGGCATTAGCGCCTCGACGCTTGCTGGATCGCTAGTTGCTGATGCTTGTTTGCTCACTGGCTAATAATTGCAGGTATTCGGCGGTGCCGATCACACATTTTCACGCACTAGAATTAAGCCTAAGTATTTAAGCACCCCCGTCCATTTTGGATGTGGGGTTTTCGGCGTTATCTAACCAGGCTCTAGTGAAGGGAGTGGCGATGTCTCTTCTTCGCGCCTTGCCAAACCTTCCAATTCCACAGCCGGCCGATGGTGATGAGATCATCGCAATTAATTCAATTCGTGGGCTAGTTCTTGCCGCAGCAAGTAGCGCAGGGCCATTATTGGTTGTCACCTCATCAACCAGACTTGCTGATGAATTAAGTGATGAATTGATTTCATATCTAGGCCAAGTGGTTGTTAATTTCCCCGCTTGGGAAACATTGCCTCACGAGCGTTTAAGTCCCAAGAGTGACACCGTGGCAAAGCGCATAAAAGCTTTGCACGAAATTAACTCAGATAAAGCTCCCAGAGTCGTTGTGACTTCAATCCGCGGATTACTTCAACCGATAGTTGGTGACTTACTTGAAGAAACAATAATTGAAATAGAACTTGGTAAATCAATTTCAATGCCTGAACTAACTACCAGACTTTCATACTTTGGTTTTAACCGAACTGATCTGGTGGAAAAGCGTGGTGACTTCGCAGTGCGCGGTGGCATCCTTGATCTTTTTGCCAGCGATGGCGAACATCCAATTCGCGTTGACTTCTTTGGTGATGAGATTGAAGATCTTAAGTATTTTACGGTGGCCGATCAGCGAACTATCGCACCAGTCATTGGCACGATGAAGATCTATCCGGGACGAGAGTTATTAATAGATGATGGTGTTAAAGCTAAGGCAAATAACTTAGCCGCGCAGTTTCCACAGTTAGCCGAAATAGCAGGAAAGATTCATGAAGGCATCAGCGTTGAGGGAATGGAATCCCTAGCAGCTTTATTAAAGCCAGATTTAAAATCATTATTAGAGTTCTTGCCTAAAGGTTTTCAAATTGCGCTAATTGATCAGCCAAGAATCAAATCAAGGTCAACGGACTTAGTCGCAACTAATAAAGAGTTTTTAGAAGCCTCTTGGTCTAATGCTGCCCTCGGTGGTGAGTCACCAATTGATCTTTCAGGTGAGATTAGCAACGGCGGTTACTACACGCTCGATGAAATAGTTGAAGTGGCATCAGCTAAATCGCAAAATCTTTGGTCGCTAAATCCATATGCAAGTGATCTAGATAGTGGCGATGATTTAAGTGATTTCGCGCCAATTCCAATATATTCCGGCAAAGTTGAGGCAGCAATTGCTGACCTACAAAATTGGCTTAGCCAAGGCTTTCAAATTATCTTCACTGCAAATGGTGCTGGAATTCTAGAGCGCTACCAAGTCCTATTGCGTGAGGCCGAGATCCCAGAGCGTAAGGTTTCTGAAGTTTCGTCGACCCTAACTAGAGATGCTGTTTATTTAACTACTAGCGCAATCGATCATGGTTTTATTAATGAAGCCGAAAAGATAGTTCTAATTACCGAGCGTGATATCTCTGGTCAGCGTAGTTCTAGTAAAGATCAAGCCCGAATGCCTTCTAGGCGCAAGAAGGCAATTGATCCACTTGAATTAAAGCCAGGAGATTATGTAGTGCATGAACAACATGGCGTTGGCAAATATATTGAATTAGTTCAGCGAAGCGTGGCTAATGTTTCTAGAGAATATTTAGTTATCGAATATGCCGCATCTAAGCGCGGTCAACCAGCTGACCGACTCTTTGTTCCCACAGATACCTTGGAACAAATTACTAGATATGTCGGAGGCGAAGCTCCTTCAGTAAACCGAATTGGTGGTTCAGATTGGGCTAATACCAAACGTCGAGCACGTAAAGCTGTTAAGCAAATAGCTGCGGAGTTAATTCAACTCTATGCCGCGCGGATGAGCTCGCCGGGTTATGCCTTCTCACCTGACACACCATGGCAACGCGAATTAGAAGCGGCTTTTCCGTATATTGAAACAACCGATCAACTTGCCACAATTGAAGAAGTGAAGCGCGATATGGAGAAGTCACATCCGATGGATCGGGTGGTGTGTGGCGATGTTGGCTATGGCAAGACTGAGATTGCAATTCGCGCCGCATTTAAAGCGGTGCAAGATGGCAAGCAAGTAGCTGTATTAGTCCCAACCACACTTTTAGTTCAACAGCACTTAGCTACTTTTGAAAATCGTTATGTTGGCTTTCCAATTAAAGTGGGTGGTTTATCTAGATTTAATGCCCCTAAAGAGGGGCGTGAAATTCTAGGAGGACTAAAAAATGGCTCATATGATGTTGTAATCGGAACTCACCGGCTGTTATCAAAAGATGTGGAATTTAAAGACCTTGGTTTAGTAATAATCGATGAAGAGCAACGATTTGGTGTTGAGCATAAAGAAGAGTTAAAAAAGACTAGAACTAATGTGGATGTGCTCTCGATGTCTGCCACGCCTATCCCGCGAACGCTAGAGATGGCGATTACTGGTATTCGCGAGATGTCTAACATAACAACGCCACCAGAAGAGCGACACCCAGTTCTTACTTATGTTGGTCCATATGATGATAAACAAGTCACGGCTGCAATCCACCGCGAACTACTTCGAGATGGTCAGATTTTCTTCATTCACAATCGGGTTGAAAGTATTGATGGCGTGGTTGAACGACTAAAGAAATTAGTTCCCGAAGCAAAGATTCGTATCGCCCATGGCCAGATGAATGAGCGCGAACTAGAGGATGTAATTTTGGCATTTTGGGAGCGAGAATTCGATATCTTGGTCTGCACCACAATTATTGAAAGCGGAATTGATATTCCAAATGCAAATACTTTAATTGTCGATCGGGCAGAGACTTTTGGACTATCTCAGCTCCATCAACTTAGAGGGCGAGTTGGTCGCTCTCGTGAGCGGGCGTATGCCTATTTACTCTATTCACCAGATAAGCCATTAACTGAAATTGCTCATGATCGCCTCACTACGATCGCAACAAATACCGATCTAGGTTCTGGCATGCAGGTTGCTTTAAAAGACTTAGAGATCCGTGGTGCTGGAAATCTTTTGGGTGGTGAACAATCCGGTCATATTGCCGAAGTTGGTTTTGATCTTTATATGCGCATGGTTGGCGAAGCAGTTGAAGAATATAAAACCGGCTTTGTCCCACAGAGTGAAGATGATCAGAAATTTAAAGAATGTAAGGTTGAACTTCCAATTACCGCTCATATTCCAACGCAATATCTGGCTTCAGAAAGATTACGTCTTGATATTTATCGCAGGATGGCTGATGCTCAAAATAGCGATGACCTAAATTCAATTCGCGAAGAGTTACTTGATCGTTTTGGACCACTGCCAGAACCTGCAGAGAATTTGATGGCAGTAGCAGCCTTGCGAACAATGGCGAAGAGTTTTGGACTTACTGAAGTGGTGCTGCAAGGAAAGTTCTTGCGTTTATCACCACTGAACTTGCCGGACTCGGCTGTGATGCGACTAAATCGAATTTACCCCGGATCTTTGGTCAAAGGCACGGTGGCCACGGTGCTAGTTGCGCGGGCCAGCGCTCCCAATTGGATTGGTGGGGCGGATATAGGGGATACTTCAGCTCTGTCGTGGGCCACCGAAGTTCTAAACTCGATCATCGCGCCGGTTAGAAAAGCAGACTTACCTAAGATTTAGAAAGTCTTAATGTGAATGGGGATAAAGTGAAGAAGATTCTTGCTGTTGCAGTAGCCGGATTAACACTTCTACTAACTGCTTGCGGACAAGTAAATTCTGCCGCAATCATTGGTAAGACTGAAATCCCCAACACAACAGTTGAGAGTACCGTTCATGACATTCTTGCTGAGCGCACAAAGGTAGACACCCGCGGAATGACCCTGACTACTGGGATTGAGTTAAATACAAATGCAGTTCGTTTTCATATCATCTCAGTTCTATTTGACGATATTGCAAAGAAACTAAAGATTGAAGTCACACCTGCTGAAATTGCCAATCAGCGCGCAGGAATCATCACTCAAATTCAAGGCGAGAAAGCACTTCCGGCAGCACTAGTAAATGCTGGAATAGCAAAGAAAGATTTCCCACGCTATCTACGCACCGTAGTTTTGGCGCAAAAAATTGGTGATGTTGCCAAGGCTGCTGGGGATAAGAGCACTGATGGCAGTGGAATTCAGAAAATACTTGTTGGAATCGCTAAAGCAGAAAAGGTAAAGATCAATCCTCGCTGGGGAACATGGGATTACACCAATGCAAACATCACACCAGCAACTGCTAATAACGCTGTAGTAATCAAGTAAAACTTATGGTTGACCAGCCATCACAGCTTGAAGAGCTGCGTAGGGTTATGGATCGCCTCAGATCACCTGGTGGTTGTCCATGGGATGCCGAGCAAAACCATGAGTCACTTCTAAAGTATTTACTTGAAGAGTCATACGAATTCATCGAAGCGGTAGAGCAGGGTGATCGCGTGGCGATGCGTGAAGAGCTAGGCGATGTTTTATTGCAGGTCTACTTCCACGCAAGAATGGCCGAGGAACATCCAACTGATCCTTTTAGCGTTGAAGATGTGGCTCAAGTTGTTGCACAAAAACTAGTTCGACGTCACCCGCATGTATTTGGCGATGTAAAGGTTTCTGGCTCAGCTCAAGTACTTGAAAATTGGGAAGCCCAAAAGGCTGCCGAAAAGGGTAGAACTTCAGCAGTTGAGGGCGTTCCACTTGCTCAACCAGCGATGGCTTTGGCTGCGAAGTTGATGTATCGGGCAGAAAAGTTTGGCTATGACTTACCGATTACTCATCCAGTAAAGATCAGCGCAACTACACAGGGTGAACTTGGTGAACTTTTGATGGGAATCATTGACCAGGCAATTAGCCTTGGCCTTGATCCAGAAGCTGCCCTGCGTGGTGCTACTAAGGGGTATATCGCCCGAATTACCGAGTATGAGGCTAAAACAAACGGAAGTTAGGCCTGTTGCTACAAGATAGAATTAGAGTACTTAAGAATTCAAAGATGAATGAAATTGAAAAGAAAATGAGGATCCTGTGGCACTAATCGAAGCAATCCATGCACGTGAAATTCTAGACTCGCGTGGAAACCCAACTGTTGAAGTTGAAGTAGTTCTAGAAGATGGTTCTAGTGCTAGAGCTGGAGTTCCAAGTGGAGCATCAACCGGTGCTTTTGAAGCAGTAGAACTTCGTGATGGTGGCAAGCGCTACCTAGGTAAGGGCGTCGAGAAGGCCGTTAACTACGTTAATGATGAACTTGCTCCAGCAATTTGTGGCTTTGATGCGCAAGATCAACGACTAGTTGATCAAGAGATGCTTGATCTAGATGGCACGCAAAACAAGGGCCGTTTAGGAGCAAATGCAATTCTTGGCGTTTCACTTGCAACTGCCCGTGCTGCTGCTGAGTCCGCAGATCTATCTTTCTTCCGATATATCGGTGGCCCAACTGCTCACACACTTCCAGTTCCAATGATGAACATTCTTAATGGTGGTGCGCATGCTGATACCAATGTTGATATTCAAGAGTTTATGGTTGCCCCAATTGGCGCAGAGTCATTTAAGGAATCTCTTCGCTGGGGAGCAGAGATTTACCATTCACTCAAGTCAGTTCTAAAAAAGCGTGGCCTAGCTACCTCAATCGGTGATGAAGGTGGCTTTGCACCAAACCTTGAGAGTAATCGCGCCGCTCTTGATCTAATTCTTGAAGCAGTTGAGGCTGCTGGTTTTAAGCCAGGTAAGGAAATTGCACTTGCTATGGACGTTGCGGCAACTGAATTCCACGATGGTGGAAAGTACTCATTTGAAGGAAGCAAGCGTTCTTCTGATGAAATGATTGCTTACTACGCGGAGTTAGTTTCTTCATACCCAATCGTTTCCATCGAAGATCCACTAGATGAGGATGACTGGGATGGCTGGGCAAAGATGACTGCTCAATTGGGTTCAAAGATTCAAATTGTCGGCGATGACCTATTTGTTACAAACCCAGAGCGCCTTGCTAAGGGAATTTCATTAAACACAGCAAATGCACTTCTTGTTAAGGTAAACCAAATCGGAACTCTTACCGAGACAATTGATGCAGTCTCACTTGCTCACCGCAGTGGATATCGTTCAATGATGTCGCACCGTTCAGGTGAAACTGAAGACACGACAATTGCAGATCTAGCTGTTGCACTTGAGTGCGGTCAGATAAAGACTGGTGCTCCTGCTAGAAGTGAGCGCGTTGCTAAATACAACCAACTACTTCGTATCGAAGAAGAGCTAAGTGATTCTGCGCTTTATGCCGGACGCCAAGCTTTCCCTCGCTTTAAGGCTTAACTAAAAGAAATGTCTTCCAAACCAAAAGCCCCCCGCAGCAATATGTTGCAGGGGGTTTCTGGTAGGTGGATGGCTGTTGTTTCTGTTCTATTTATTGTTGCTATTACGCTAGCCCCGCCACTTCAAAGATATTTTGCCCAGCGAGCTCAGATCAATTCGATTCGAACTCAGGTAGCCGATAGTAAAAGCGCACTAGTTAAAGCCCAGCAAGATTTGGCTAAATGGAATGATCCGCAATATGTGGCAGACCAAGCCCGAACTCGCCTTCACTTTGTTTTCCCGGGTGAGCGTCAATACATAGTTTTAAATGCCACCCCTGATGCAGCTGCGCCAGATGCTCCAGCAGCTCCAATAGCAAATCAAATCCCAGCAGGCCTTCCTTGGTATGGCAGGTTACTTGCCTCGATCTCAACTACAAATGTGAATCAATAAAAAATAATGAGCGATAAACCTACGCAAGATGATTTGGCTGTAATCCAATCTCAATTAGGAAGAACTCCCAGAGATGTTCATGCTATTGCTTACCGCTGTCCTTGCGGAAAGCCAGCAGTAGTTGAAACCCCACCACGCTTATCTGATGGAACTCCTTTCCCTACCTTTTACTATGCAACTTGCCCACGTTTAACTGGTGCTATTTCCACACTTGAAACTACGGGAATGATGGCAATGATGCAGGATCGACTTTCCACAGATTTAGAAATCGCTGGTTGCTATGCCGCAGCACATGATGATTATGAAGCAGCAAGAAGCGCGCTAGGAATGGATGTGCCAGAGGTGAAAGGAATTACTGCCGGAGGTATGCCAGATCGCGTCAAGTGTTTGCATTCATTGGTTGCTCACTCACTTGCAGCAGGTCCTGGCGTTAATCCTTTTGGTGATGAAGCACTCGCAGCCCTTCCCAAGTGGTGGGAATCAGATTCTTGTAAGGTTGAAGGATGAGAGTTGCAGCAATAGATTGTGGAACCAATTCAATTCGTTTATTGATCGCCGATATTGATGGCGATAACTTTCGGGAAGTCCATCGCGATATGGAAATTGTGCGCCTTGGTCAAGGCGTTGATGCAACCGGTAAATTTGATCCTGAAGCAATAGAGCGCACGCTTACCGCCACAAAAAAATATGCTGAAGTTATCGCATCAAAGGGTGTAGAAAAAGTTCGTTTCTGTGCCACCTCAGCCACTAGAGATGCCGCAAACCGTGACATTTTTATTGATGGGGTTCGTGAAATTCTAGGCATTGAGCCAGAAGTTATTGCGGGCACTGAAGAGGCAGCTCTTTCCTTTATGGGCGCAACCAAAGGACTCACCCACGCAGAAAAACCTTTCTTAGTTGTTGATATAGGTGGGGGCTCAACTGAGTTTGTTTTGGGTGGGGAGCAAGTTGATTTTGCTAAATCAGTCAATATTGGTTGTGTTCGGATGTCTGAGCGCCACTTTAAGAAACAGCCACCGGGGGCAGAATCGATTCAAAGTGCAATCAAAGATATTGATGAAGCAATTGCAGATGCAGCATTTATTGTGCCACTCAAAGAATCTAAGACTTTGATTGCAGTTGCTGGAACCGCTACGACGGTGGCTGCAGCCGCACTTGGACTATCTGAATATGATCGCCACGCAATTCATCTTTCAAGAGTTTCTGCGCAAAAAGTAATTGAAGTAGCCCAGATGTTTGGATTAATGAGTCGCGAAGAGATTTCAGCTCTTGGTTATATGCACCCAGGCCGTGTAGATGTAATCGCAGCAGGATCGCTAGTTCTTTCGCGGGTAATGCTGGCAACAGGTGCCACAGAGTTTGTCGCATCAGAGTCAGATATTTTGGACGGAATGGCATGGGCGCTAACTCAACCGCAAGAATAAAGAGCATTGCTGATTTAGATAAAGCTGTAATCAAATGCACCGCCTGTCCCCGCCTAGTTGATTGGCGGCAAGAAGTAGCAATCACAAAGCGCAAGTCATATGAAAATGAGAAGTATTGGGGCAAGCCAGTTCCAGGCTTTGGTCCAGCTGATGCAAAACTCATAATCGTTGGACTTGCACCTGGCGCCCATGGCGCAAATAGAACTGGGCGTATTTTCACTGGAGATAGTTCAGGTGATTGGTTATATAAAGCTTTGCATAAAGCAGGTTTGGCAAAGATCCCAACAAGTAAAGCTAAAGATGACGGTCAAGAACTCATTGAGACTCGGATTATTTGCGCAGTTAGATGTGCACCACCAGATAACAAACCTTCAATTGAAGAAAAGATAACTTGTGCTCCTTTTATGAAACGTGAGATTGAGCTTCTTCTTCCAACGGCAAAATCATTTTTAGTTCTTGGTAACTTTGCTTGGACTGCACTTATTTCGCAGTTAATTGAACTTGAATTTGAGATTCCAAAGCCAAAGCCAAAGTTTGCTCATGGCGCAAAGTTTGAGGTTATTTCACCACAAGGAAAGAAATTCAAGGTTGTTGGAAGTTATCACCCCAGCCAGCAGAATACTTTCACGGGGAAGCTGACAGAGAAGATGCTTCTTGGAGCGATTAAAACGGCGCGGGGCTAATTCGAAATATTTCAATGCAACCCCATTATAAGTTTCGACTTGGACAGCGTGAAAATGAGTCGAATTAAAGCCCTGTAGACTCCTCACTTGCACTGCGCCCCCGTAGTCCAATGGCAGAGACAGAGGACTTAAAATCCTTCCAGTGTCGGTTCGAGTCCGACCGGGGGCACCAATATTTCTAAGTACTCCTAGGATAGTCGAGTGCAGCGGTCCGATAAT
>Ga0114964_10000040_pt1 | contig 90332 bp, 92 predicted proteins | sample C_131016_MF_Meta_FD_92638 | JGI IMG/M metagenome (GOLD analysis project Ga0114964, IMG submission 92638) | Freshwater microbial communities from Lake Croche, Canada to study carbon cycling - C_131016_MF_MetaG | ecosystem: Environmental > Aquatic > Freshwater > Lake | place: Lake Croche, Canada... | reverse complement strand
GAAAAAAATGCCAATGCTTTGTATTTAAATAAAGCAGTGGAAGTAAGTGGAACCATTGTAAGCATAGATAAAAACCAGGAAGGAAAAATTACCTTAATCATAGGCAGATCCGATTCTTTTTCTAATGTATCGGTTACTTTAATTAGCACCGCATCCCTCACTCAAAAAATTGGCGAAACTATTACTATTAAAGGTGTTTGCACAGGTGCTTTAAGTGATGTGATCATTACGGAGGGGGTGGTGAAGCTCTATGATTTATAATGATATCTACATTGTATAATTACAATAGCATCACTATCTATTCTATAAACAATTCTGTGTTCAAGATTAATTCTTCTAGACATCCAACCGCTCATATTTCCTTTTAATTTTTCTGGTTGTCCTATGCCTTGATTTGAGTTTCTCTTAATATCCTTAATAATGTCATTTATTTTTTTTAGTAACTTAATGTCATTAGCCTGCCAATATTGATAGTCTTCCCAGCCTTCGTTTGAAAAAAGGACATTCATTATGTTATTTGTAATTTTTTAAGGCCCTTTTTCGATTTGTATTGTTTTATGGATGCTTCTAGCCTTTTCGCGTTAGCTGGACTACTTAATAGGTATAAGGTTTCATTTAGGCTAGTATAATCCTCTTTAGATATTACTACTACATCTTCTCCCTGTTGTCTTTTAATAAAAAGGGGTTTATGAGATAGCTCTAAACCATCTAAGTAAGATTTCATGTTTTGTCTAAATTCTGAATAGGTGGCAATGTCCATAATAGTATTTTTTACAAAATTAATTCATTAATATCACATTGTACATAATATTGTACAATAATATTTTCTTTATTTCCAGAGCTAAAATAATAAAGAGATGGGCTTGATTTCCAAGTATTTACCGCAAGCTTTTGGGGTATAAATGAATTGAACTAAATTGAGTGATCCTAAAAACTCACTATGAAAAAAGCAATCTTATTTACGACGATCTTATTTAGTATTTGCATTGGATCATTTCAAATCCTACAAGCACAAACTACCACCACCTTAAGCAAAGAGGAACAAAAAGTAATGGACTATATCGATGCCAATATGCCAAGGGCAATTGCGCTATTAAAAGAATCAGTCGATATCAATAGCGGCACTTTAAACATAGAAGGCGTAAAAAAAGTAGGTGCCATTTTTGCGCGTGAATTTGAAAAAGCCAATTTTAAAACCAAGTGGATTCCTATGCCCGATTCATTGCGTCGTGCAGGACATTTGGTAGCGAGTATTGGATTTAATAATGAAGCAGAAAATGCCACAGCCGCTAATACTTCCGCCGCAACAGAAAAGAAAAGTGCCTCTAAAAAGAAAACCGAAACAACTAAAACCAATAAAGGAAAAAAACTATTTCTCATAGGACATTTAGATACGGTGTTTGAACCCGATATGCCGGCGAATCCTTTTACGATGTTGAATGATTCCACTGCAACAGGGCAGGGCGTGACTGATATGAAGGGAGGAGATGTAGTAATGATTATAGCACTTCAAGCCTTGCAAGCACAGGGTTTACTAAAAGATGCTAATATCATTGCTTATTTAACGGGAGATGAAGAACATGCAGGCAATCCACGTGAAGTGAGTAGAGGAGACTTTATTGAAACAGCTAAACAAACAGATATTGCGTTGGCCTTTGAAGGCGCTAATGGATTAAATTCAGTAGCCACTGCAAGAAGAGGTGCTAGCGGATGGTTATTAAATGTAAAAGCAAAAACTGGACATAGCTCGGGCGTGTTTACACCCAGTGCAGGCTATGGTGCAATCTATGAAGCAGCAAGAATTGTAAATGAATTTAGAGTACAATTAAGTACCGAAAAATATTTAACCTTTAACCCTGGTGTATTTATTGGTGGTTCTGAAATGAATTATGATGAAACCAAAGCAACAGGCACAGCCATTGGTAAAACAAATATTATTTCTCCTGCAGTAACGGTAACCGGAGACCTTCGTTTTTTAACTGAGGAACAAAAAATAAATGCAAGAAAAAAAATGCAAGTCATTGTTGATAATAGTTTAGCAGGCACCAAGGCCACTATAGAATTTCAAGATGGCATACCAAGTATGGCGCCAACGGAAGGCAACAATAAAGTACTTGAAGTTATTAGTGGAGTGACTCAAGCTATGGGTGTTGGTCCAACCATCGCTGGTGACCCAGGCTCTCGCGGTGCCGGAGATATTTCTTATATAGCAGCTTATGTAGATTGTATTGATGGCCTAGGCTCTTCAGGAAGAGGTGCACATGCACCAGGAGAAACCATTAACTTAAAAGAACTGCCTTATTTAATAAAAAGAGCAGCGTTGACTATTTATAGGTTGAGTAAATAAAATTATCGTGACCCTCTAATTTTTTGTAAAATCACTAAAGGAATAAAAACAGGTGCTTCTATAAAATATCTTTTAAACATACGCTTGGGTTCTTGCATAAAACGATAGAACCATTCAAGGCCTGCTTTCTGCATCCATAGTGGTGCTCTATTAATTAAACCAGCAGTCACTTCAAAAGCACCGCCAATACCAATGGCAATTTTGGTATCTAAACTTTTTAAGTTTTCACTAATCCAAATATCTTGTTTGGGCGCTGTTAAACTTACTAAAACAATATCGGGCTTCACTGCATTAATAGCTGCGATCATTTGATCATTTTCTTCTTTTTCAAATTTAGCAGCAAAGGGTGGGCAGTACACCCCTTTAATATTAATGGAAGGGTAAAGCAATTCTGCTTTTGCTTTTAAGGCATCGCCCACACCAGGAGAAGCCCCTAAAAAAAACAAACTAAAATTATTCGTGGCACAAAAATCCAATAATGCAGGCAGTAAGTCTAATCCTGTGATGCGCTCTTCAATCGGTGTTCCCAAAAAACGAGAGGCCCATAAAACGGGTACCCCATCACAAAGGGTGTAATTGGCATTATTGTAAATAGTAGCTACTTGTTCATTTTTTCTGGCGGCTAAAATGGAATTGACGGGGGTGATGCAAACACAGGCCTTGGAATTGGAGCGAATTAAGCTAGCAAAATCAGCTAACAAATTAGCCATTGAAATAGAGCTAACCTGAATACCTAATATGTTGTGTTTTGGATGCATGATTGGATCAAATTTAGCCCTAAAGCTTAAAAATAGGCCAAAGACCGGCTTTTTTCGGGTATTTTAGGGGTATTTTGTCTGATTTTCAATAGTTTTGAGCGAATGAAAGCAGCTAAATCACTAATAGTCATCACCTGGGACGGGGTATCAAAACCTATGGAATATGTACTGCAGGATGTACAAAGAAATTTCGATTTATTAATCTTCGATCATAGTGCCAAGGCCCATAAAGAACTAGTGGCCCATTTGAACCCAGAATTCTATGTATCTACCCGAACCGAGAACAAGGGCCAGGTCTTTTACGAGGTCTATAAATATTTGTATCCTAATAATGAAGAAAGATATGAATACATCGGTGTGATAGATGATGATATTTACACCTCTTATTCCGACTTAAATAAATTAATATTTATTGGACAAATCAATCACTTAGATGTATTTCAACCAAGCATTACACAGGATAGTTATCATGATCATCAAAGGTTTATTCACAAAGCAGGAATACAAATACATGAAACTAATTGGGTTGAAATTATGTTCCCGGTTTACAAAGAGGAAATTTTTAAAGCAATTAGCCCCTATTGCAAATTCACCATTTCGGGTCAGGGCATTGATATCTATTTAATACCTTGTTTGCAAAAAATTTTACAATTAAACAAAACAGCTGTTGTTCATGCTATTCAAATAAAGCACTGTCGTCCAATACAATCGGGCAATAAAATATACTCAAATGGTAAGAATAATTTAGAAGAAATTGAAAGTGTTAGACAAGAGTGTTTAAAATTAGTAGCTGAAACAAAACCGGGCGTATTTGATAGAGAGTTTATAAAAAATACATTAGAGATTGATCATTTTAAAAGAAATAATATTCAAGAAAAATGGAATCGAATTAAGATGCTAATTAAAAACTTACACTTAGATTTAATAAAATCAAGTTATAGATAAAAATAAAATTTAAAAATGTCAATTAATAAATTGCTAGAAGATAATCCTAGCTTTCATTCATGGGATAGTGGAGAAATTGCCAACTTTGGCGTTTCAGATAAAGTTGTAAAATATATTTATAGCAAATTAAAATCTGATTTTTCTACAATAGAAACAGGTTCTGGAAAAAGTACTTTTGCTTTTTTAACTGCAGGGTGTAATCATATTGCTATTAGCCCTAATAAATTAGAAGAAGAAAGAATAAGAAAGTATTGTCAAGTAAATAAAATTCAATCAAAATTTAAATTTGTTTGCGGAAGCTCTACCGAAGAATTACCTAGTTTAGTAAATGAAATAAATCATTTTGATTTAATTTTTATTGATGGAGCACACCGATATCCTTTTGCTGAAATTGATTATCATTATACAGAAAAAAAATTAAGAGTAGGAGGTTATTTGGTTCTGGATGATGTTCATTTACCCTCGGTTAGAAATTTATTTTTATTTCTTAAAAAAGAAAAAAACTGGGAATTAGAAACAATCATTGATCATACCGCTTTTTTTATAAAAATAGCCGAAGAAATAATAATTGATGATTGGCAAAACCAAGGAATTAATCAAAACTTTAAAAAGACTGAATCTTTTAAAAACTCTATTAAGCTATTAATTAAAAAAATCTTAAGAATTAAATAAATTGAACTAAAAAATTGATATAAATAACAATTTGTATCTTTGCATACTATATACAAGTTAATAGAATGACAAATACAGGCACAGAAACCATAAAATATTCAGAGTTAAAGGCTGTTATTCAGCGCTTTACGAAGTACTTAATAAGCCAGTATAAAATCATATTCTTAGTCACCATCATTACAAGTACATTAGGCTTATTGTTTGGCAAACTGCAGCCTTCCACCTATAAGGCATCCTCAACTTTTATTGTAGAAGATAAATCGGGAAAAGGTGGAGGCGGGTTATCGGGATTAGCTTCACAGTTTGGAATAGACGTGGGCGGATTAACAGGGGGTGGAGCTGGTTTATTTGATGGAGACAATATCTTAGAAATTATCAAATCAAGAGCTATTATAGAAAAGGTTTTATTAACTAAAATGCATGAGCCATCTTCATCTCCAAAAGAACAAACCCTTGCCGATTATTATATCCATGTTGAAGACTTAGCAGCTAATTTTGAAAGCAAAAATATAAATGTAAAAACTTTAAATTTTACTGGTTTAACTGAGGGCAGTAAACATACAGTAGAGCAAGACAGTGTTCTGTATGTTTTATATAATAGAATTAATAAGAATTTAAACGTTGAAAAGAAAAATAAGAAAAGTAGTATTATCACCTTAGAAGTAGTGTCTGGTGACCAAGTATTTTCAAAAATATTTGCAGAGGAATTATTAAAACAAACCAGCGATTTATATATAGATATTAAAACCGGTAATTTATCAAGAAGTATTGAAAGAATACAACAGAAGGCCGATTCTTTACAACACTCACTTAGTAGTATTTATCAAAATTCATTTCAAATCAATAGTTCAAGAACTGAATTGAGTAATAGAGATAAAACATTTTCTAGCACATTATATTCTGAAGTTGTAAAAAACTTAGAGACATTGAAATTATCACTAATCAATCAAACCCCAGTCATACAAGTATTAGATACACCTAAATATCCTTTAATTAATCAGCGTTTGTCTTCTAAATACTTCTTGCTAATAGGTTTTACTGTTGGGCTTGTGCTTTCTTTGTTCTATGCGATCTATAAGTATACCTCTAATTAATTTTTAAGTATGCACCGCCTATTTTTATTAAGGGCTTATGGAGACTTTGTAATTTTATTGCAAGCCTTACATCAAAGCCCTCAAAAAAATAAGTATACGATTATTGCTTCCAAACATTTACAACCATTGTATGAAGCGCTTGAATCAGTAATTGATTTAAGCAGTATAAAAATTCAATTTGTTGATTTTGGTATAACCCATACACAATTAAGTTTATTTACCAATAAGCATTTACTAAGTATACATACACTTACCGAATTAAAACAAATTAAAAAATTTGTACAGCAAAATCCAAATTTGGAAGGGCAGGATTATATCGAACAGGATAAAAGAATAGGATTATTTAATTTAATTACTGGACTAAGTTTTAAAGCTATTGTAAGTAAAGAGCCTGTATATATTTCTTATGCCAAGTTTTTTGATATTCAAGACATAAATAAAGAAATACAAAAAGAAGAAGGTCGAGTAGTAGAAAATAATAAACAAAACTCTAAAAAGGTTTTATTATTTCCTGACACAAGACAGGCAAAAAAAAATATACCTAGCTCTTTAATATATAAGCTTTATAATGAAATAGAAACTAAAGGCTATACTCTAGAAATTGCTTATTTCAAAGAAGTGCCAGATATCGCAACTACTATTAATGAGAAGGGCGCATCAGCAAAAAATAATAAAGTAGTATATGCTAATTTTAAAACGCTAATTCAATTAATACAAGAAGCTGAATTAATTATAGGGGCCGACAGTTTACCCATTCATCTTGCCTACTTTTTAAATAAGTCACATTATATATTGTATCCAAATGGCTACCCTCAATTGTTTATCACACCTTATGCTCAAATAAATAATAGGTTTGGTACCTTTGATCATCATCATTTTAGTTTTTTGTAAGCATTATGGTAGCAGCAATCAATACTTATATTTTGTATTCTCCTTTAGAAAAGGATAGAACAACTAGGGTAGAAGCTATGCGCCAACAGTTTAAGCAGTTTACAATTTCAGAGTCTATTTATCCGAGTAATACGCATATCCCCTTTTTAAAGGCCATTATAGAAAAATCAAAAGAGCGCACAGGCCAGGCCTTAATGGCAACTGAGGTAGCCTGTTTATTGGGTCATCGAAGAATTTTGAGGCAAATTGTAAAAGCAGCTACCAATAACGAAGAGCATTTTTTGGTCCTAGAATCGGATAGTAAAATCCTCAATTTTGAGCTCTTAAAAAACTATTTTGAACCTATATCCAAGCAGTATGACTTCTTTTTTTGGGGTGCCTGGGAGGGAAATGCCAAGGTAAAAAGGTCCAAAGGCCAGCTTATTGAGGGTAAGTACACTATTGGAGAGCCCTTACTTCATACCATTTACTGTACTTATGGCTATTCTTTAAATAAACCTACTGCCCTATATTTATTAAAACAAAGTAGGATCATTTCTGCGCCCTTTGATATTTTCAAGCAGTTTATAGACCCTACTAAAATAAGATTAGGTACCATTACCAAGGAAATAATTACTACTTGGGACGAGGGCAGCTATATAAGAAATGATAAATTTTTCAAACGCTCAAAGAAGGCTGTTTTTATATTTTTTTTAAATATAAAAAATACTATACAGGCCTATTTTTCATAGCTAGTTCACTTATTTTTTTGTACTTTTAAATCATGTCTGTAAAGAATAGTGTTTTTTATAATGTGCTGCTTGCTATATCACAGGTATTTTTTCCTTTGATTACTTTTCCTTATTTAGCAAGAACATTAGGCCCAGAACATGTTGGGGTTTTAAATTTTGCAGAAAGTATTGCCAAGTATTTTGTGATGTTAGCGGCCTTAGGTATTCCTATTTATGGTATTAGAGAAATTGCCAAGGTGCAAAACGAACTCAAAGAAAGAACTAAAATTTTTGCTGAAATTTTTACTATCAACCTAATTTGTACATTAGGGCTTTCTTTTCTCTTTTTAGCCGCTGTATTTTTTGTCCCACAACTCAATAATGAAAAAGTACTTTTTTATTGGACCATTGCTTATTTCTTTTTTCAAGTATTTTATTTAGAATGGTTTTTTAATGGCATGAATCAATTTAAGTTTATTGCTATCAGGCAGTTTATTATTCGATTCTTTTTTATCATTTTTGTATTTATACTCATAAAGTCAAAGTTAGATTATGTGAACTATATGAGAATGCAATTTGGATTAAGTGTATTGTTGGCAGTGATCAATTTTAATAATTTAAGCAAGCATATTGCACTCAATCAAATAGCATTTTCTAATTTAGACCTTAGAAAACATATTAAGCCATTGCTTTATATATTTTTAACCATATTTTCAATTAGTATCTATTTTTCATTAGATACTATTTTACTAGGATTTTTAGCCAATAATGAAAGTGTAGGGTATTACTCTACTGCGCTTAAATTAAATAAATTAATCATAGCCGTATTTAGTGCTGTAACTGTAGCTATATTTCCTAGTTTAATTAATTTATACCATAGTCAGCAAATTGAAAAATTTAGGGAATTAATAAGACAGGTATTTTTTGTGTTGGTAAGTTTATCCATTCCAGCCATTGTTATATTTATATCCTGTGCTAAGGAAATTGTACATGTGCTATTTAGCCAAAATTTTGATAGGGCTATACTGCCATTACAAATAACAGCGCCGTTAATATTAATTGTGAGCTTGTCTTCGATATTTGGGTTTCAGGTATTGAGTGCACTAGCCAAAGACAGGCAGATACTGTATTCCGCCATTATTGGTATGTCGGTGAGTATTGTGCTATCTATACTATTGGTCCCGAAATTAATGGAAGTTGGAGAGGCCATTACCATATTAATTACCGAACTATCAGTGTCGATTTCCTTTATTTATTTTACCAAAAAATATTTTAAAGTGGGTGGGTTGACCAATATGTTTTTAAAACAATTAGTGGGTGCTTTGCCTTATATCTGTTTTGTATTTATTTTTAAATGGATCATTGAGGACAGTGTACTTGTATTAACATCCATTTCTATTATATCTGTTATCTGGTTTTGTATTTACCATTTGTTTATACTAAAAAATAGTTATTTTAAAGTTTACCTGTATTCATTTATTGATAAACAGTAGGAAGTAATAATTTTTTAATTTTTCGAAGGCTAGTAAGTAAAGGCCATTTTTTTACTCCAAAAGCTGTATATATTTTCTGCTTATTTTTTAAAATGGCTATATAATTTGTATTATCAAAATCTTTCTTTTCAATTTTTGAAATTTCATTTTGAATATGCAAATTAATTTCAATTTTATTTAAAATATATCTTAAGTCTTTAAAGCTTGTAATGCTATTATTTATATTTGGTATGACTTCCAATAAATTGGCATTTAGCTCAATATACTTTTCAATATCTTCTGACCTACCACCAATGGCTTGATTAGAATGAATCCTATAGTGAATTAATTTCTCCTCTAAAATTCCTAAACTATTTGTTTCTACTAAATTTATCGCCAGCCATCTGTCATGCACTAAGTGTTTAATAAGCGGGAAGGGTTGTTGTAAGAAGGTTAAATTATTTCTTATGGCAAGTGTAGCTCCTGTTACACAATTTTCAACTGTATTAATATATAATTTTAAATTATTGCTAAGTTCATTATTACTTTTAATGTTTTTATAGGGGAAACTCATCGCATCCCATAAGCTGTATTTATTATTTAATTCTCCATTTGCATTCATTAAAGCGCCATTGGTAAACACCCCATTCATGGTTGGGTTTTGCTCAAACCATTTAATAATTGTTTCAACTTTTTTTGGTTCCCAATGATCATCTTGATCTGCTAATAAAATAATATCCCCCGTGCAAGCTTGAATGGCTTTTTCTATATTTTTTGTAGGCCCAATATTTTCCTTATTGTAATGGATAAAAAATAAATCGGGTTGCTCATTTTTATATTCCTCCAAAATTTCTTTGCTTGCATCTTTAGACCCATCATCACATACAATAATTTCATTCACTGGTTGTGTTTGGGCTAGTATAGAATCCAATTGTATGCGCAAATAATGCCCCCCATTGTATACAATAAATGCAACTGAAACTTTCATGAAATAATTAACTGGCTTAGTTTCAAAGATATTAAATAAATAAGTAAATCTTAAGTTGCTAAAGCTCAATTTTTCCCTATTAATATTTAACTTTGATCAGTGAAAAAAATACAAAAAATAATTACTTATTTTTTACCCATTTATATGGTGATAGCAGGTAGTTTAATCTGTATAAAATTAGAGGCACAAACTATAGAAGGAGATACGGTAAAACCCATTTCTAATTTTAGAAAATGGGTTCAAAATTTATTACCTACACCCTATACAGGCATAAAAAATAAATCACTCATGCCCATGGCTGTGGGTTATACCGATTTTGATGATAATATTCGTGATTTACAATTACTAGGAAAATTACAACCCGAACAATCTTTAACACAAAGACCCTTTATACTTACTCCAAAATTAGGTTATGATAGTTTACTTGCTAAGATTGACCCTGAATTGGAGAATCATGGGCACTTAGTAGAAAAAAAGCATACCGATATTCAATTACTTCCCATTAATTTTTTACAAAAATACAATTCACATCACCCCTATGGCTGGAACGACGGTCCACTAAGTTTTTCCAAAGGTTACCAGTTTGTAGCTAGTGGAGGTGTGTATATGCGTTGGCGTAATATTCATTTAACCTTAAGACCAGAATATTTTAAAACAGCATCTGATCCTTATGCAACAAGTGCACTTTGGGGACAACGCACTTCTGCACTTAGTAAATTAACACTAGGCCAATCAAGTTTAAGAGTTGACTTTGGCCCATTAAGTGTAGGAGTAAGTACCCAAAATTTATGGTTGGGGCCAGGACAATATAGTTCTTTAATAATGTCAAATAATGCTCCAGGTTTTAATCATTTTAATATCGGCACCAATAGACCTTTAAAAACTCCATTAGGAAGTTTTCAATTAAATGTTATTGGTGGTACTTTATTCTACAATAAAGGACAAGGGTTTGAAAATGCAAATTTAAAATTGTATGGCAATACGGATCATACCAATTATTTAAGTCTTTTATCTGTTACTTACAGTCCTGTATTTTTTAAAAACTTTTATCTATCTGCTAATAGGGCCTTTACATTGCCTACTCAGGAGAAACCTAGTAGTAATTTAAAAGAATATTATTTAATAGCTTTAAAGCCATTATTTAGAAATGAGTATCAGGACAATGCACTTCCTATTGATCAGGTAATTAGTGGTTCGGCTAAATATGTTTTTCCTAACCAACATGCCGAAGTTTATTTTGAATATGGTTGGAACGATGGTTCTTCTAATTCAAGAGATTTAATGTTAGATATGTCTCATTCGGCGGCCTCTATTTACGGCCTTAAAAAAATTCAGTATTTAAGTGAAAAAATTTATTTGAATTTTGAAGCGGAAGCCACTAATATGTCTCAAAAACCAAGTTATTTGCAAAGAAATGCAGGTAACTGGTATGTGCATCAAAATGGTGGTTTTATCAATGAAAATCAAATTTTAGGTGCTGGATCTGGCTGGGGCAATGATGTACAAACTTTTGTATTAAGCATTAATAAGGGCTGGAATAAATACGGCATTAAATTTCAGCATATTGCACATGATCCAATAGATATAACTAATGTTTTAGCCTATGATGGTGGTGCGCCCTATTGGGACGATTATGCTTATGGCATTCAATTAAAGCAAAAGTACAACCACTTTTTGTTTAATTTAAATATAGAATGGGTGAATTCAAAAAACTACTTGTGGCAGAATAATAATAAAGTTTCCAACGTATATGTATTTTTAAATACTATTTATTTATGGTAGTTAAAAAGTTTATTTTTTTTATATTTTTATTTTCTTGCTATTTGATAAGCAATGCGCAAAATAGTTTTTTTGATGATATTCATCTAATGGATTATCAAAGAACAAGGCAATTATTAAATGATAGCAATGGAGTTATTACTAATTCATTTTTAATTAGGTCTACAAGTTCTTTTCAATTTTTGCAAAGCAAATTAAAAGGTACTACTAAAGATATTGTACAATCAATCAGTTTAAATTTTGACCAACAAAATAACACCTTACAACCTATCAGTTTTAATGATGGTAATATGTACCCTTCTCGGGGCTGGCAGGAGCGGTACAGCTATGGTGTCAATTTAAAATTATTAATTTTTGATATCAATTACCAGCCTGAAAAACTAACAGTACAAAACTTAACACAGGAGTATTATCGGGGTAATACCGGAGATGGTAATTTTAATTATAAGTATTTTGGCATGGTTGCTAATAACATTGATAATTTTAGGCAGTTTGGATATAACCGTATTGAAGAAACTACTTTAGGACAATCGCGAGTAGGTATTAGAACAAAATACATTGCTGCTGGTGTTTCCAATGAAAATATTTGGTGGGGACCTGGCAAAAGAAATAGTTTAGTATTTACAAATAATGCAGCTGGCTTTCAACATTATTATTTAAAAACAGTCGAACCTATTAAAACCTATATAGGTAGTTTTGAATTATCAGGGGTTGTTGGAAAATTAGACACAACCAAGTTCAAGGATATAGACCAAGAGTTATTAAATGCCTGCCCCCAATGTAAATTTTTTAAAAATTTAGATGAAAGAGAAATAGATGGGATAACCATAAATTACCAACCTAAATGGATTCCTAATTTTTATATTGGCTATGGCTATTCAAGACAGTTTTATAGACATGCTACTGATGCTTTAGGTAATACCGTTAATTTTTTTAGCAAGGATTTGCCTAAGCAAGAGATAGGCTCCATGTTCTTTCGTTTCGCCATGCCCGAAGACCATGCAGAATTTTATGGAGAAATGGGTATGCCCAACGAAGCGCCTTGGCCTTGGAAATTTTTCAAGGAAAGAATGCGGCCAGGTTTTGTATTTGGCGCCACCAAGCTTGTTCCCTTAAAATTATTTGATTCTTATTTAAGTTTAAATGTAGAATTTACTCAGTTACAGTTAACAAATGCAAGAGATATTTTATACGAGGGGTACCCTTTTGCCGGCGGTAAACCTAATAGTTGGTACCTAAGTACAATTGTAAACCAAGGATGGTCGAATAATGGGCAGTTAATGGGGTCTTCCATTGGCCCAGGTTCAAATAACCAAAGCATTAGTTTAAGTTGGAATAAGGGCTATAATAAAATTGGTGTTTTTGTAGAAAGAACTGTATTTAATAATGACTTTTATTATTCTACTTATTATAACCCTTATGCTTCTAACGGTTATGGTTACTATAACAGATATTGGGTTGATTTAACTCAGCGCCTAGAACTACAGTTGATGCCCATAAGAAATATACTACTTTCCGCTAGTTTTACCAATACGCATGCTTTAAATTATAGATGGATTAGAGAAGAAGATGGAATTTCTGCATTTGATGAACCATCTATTTATTCTGATAAATACAATAACCAATTTCAAATGTCAATAAAATATTTATTACATGCAGTTGTTAAATAGAGCTTATATTAAATTATATTTTTTAGTATTACTGCTTTATGTATTTTTTAATAAAGGAGTGGCTTATTCCTATCTGGCAGAAATTCTAATGGTTGCTGGACTTTTTATTTTATTTGTCAATAGAAAAAAGTTTGAAATTGGTATAGATAGAAAACAAATTTTAGTAGGTATTTTTCTTATTATTTCTATTTTATTTATTATAGTAGGCGTATTTAAATATGCTATTTTAAATGTGCTACGTGATTCCTTAGCTTTTCAATATGCTTGGTTTGCCTTTATTATTTATTTTTTTAAAGATGAGTATGATTTTATTTGGCAAAAAATTAATCAAATTTACAAGTGGGTGCCCTTGGTACTTTTTTTAAATTTTATTTTATTTTATTTTGTATTTCTTTATTTACCCCCTATTAATATTTTCGGGAATCAAAATATCATTATTTATAAAAATGGCGATAAATCGGTGCATTTACTAATTAGCACTATTTTAATGTTTTTATTTACAGATCAGTATTCAAAAAAATGGTTAATAGCGAATACTATACTTATCGTAGTCAATTTTCTAATTCTGCTGGCTTTTACAAGATCGGGCAGTGTAGCTTTTATGCTTGCTCTATTTTCTTTCTTTGTTTTTTCTAAAGAGAAAATTTTAAATGAATCTGTTCGTAAATTATTAAAATATGTACCCATCATTATGGTAATAGGTATGGGCTCATTTATTGCTATTGATATACAAGGAGATGCCCAGGGTAGAACCATCAGTTTATCACAAATAACAGATAATTTTAGTTCTATTGTAAGTAGTGATATGGATGGAAATTTAGCTGAAAATAAAGTATGGCGTTTAATTTGGTGGGCTAAACTTATAAATGAAAGTTTTACACTTCAACATTTTTTTGTGGGTAAGGGGCTTGGAATGAGCTTGGCTGGGAATGATATTTTAAATACAGATGATAATTTAAGATCGCCTCATAATTTTCATTTAACCATTTTAGCAAGGTTTGGATATTTTGTTTTTATAGCTTGGATAATTTGGTTATTATCCTTATTCAAACCCTTATTTACTAAAAAATTAGCAGGAAAAACCTTGGCTATAACTTCCATACTTTTAGCCTTTATAATTAATGGAAGTTTTGATGTGTTTTTTGAAGGCCCCATGGGTGCCTTCCCTTTTTGGACTTTTGTAGGCTTGTTATTTATAGAAAATACTTACGGGAGCCCCACTGAAATACCAAATTGATAGGTATTGTCTTTAACTAAATTTCCATTCGCTAGTTTAGTTTGCATTAGTGTTAAGGAAGTAGTTAGGTAAATATTATTGATATACTCATACCTAGCTTGTAAAAAAACATCAGACCTAGTTTTTATATAATCAAATAAGAAAGATGGCTGTGGTTGAACAGCATACTGCTCATAAATTGTTCCAGAGCCTCCTTTTTGTATTTTTTGAAAACGAGCCACTAATTTTAATTTTGCTATGGGTGTGTATTTGGCAAATAGAATAGATCGATCAAAATTATTACCCATCCAATCTCCTAAACTATAGTTGTAACTTGTATAAGTTTGAGCAGGGATTAAATTGGAGTAAACAAATGGGTTCACTCTAGTATATTCTGCCCCTAAGCTTAAATAAGGAATCAATACATCAGTGACAGATCCACCCAAATTAAATCCTAATTGATTACGGCTCTCCGTTTTGTTAAATATTGCATTCGCTTTTATTTCATCAATAAATAAAGTTGTGTATAAATGTGTTCTTTTGATCTGATTTCTGGAGCTAAGTGATAAAAAATATTGGCCATTGGAGCCAGCTTCAATTAAATAATTACTTCTATTGTTATCGTAAAATTTGAATAAATTAATCGGTATTAAAAATCCAGGGTCCATTTTGTCGCTATATACTATTGACTCACCAATGGCTAGGTTTAAACCTTTCATGGCCTGCACTTCAATAGAGTGCGAGGCTAAGAATTTTTGAACGAAAACTAATCGGTAGTCATTATTTATTCTGCCTGTATTTGTAAAGTAAGATAAACTAGAGTCAGCTATATTGGAATTTAACCAAGCATGAGTGTAGTTAAAGCTAAGCCAAGTAAGCGGTTTATAATCTAATCTAATATAAGGGTAAGATGGGGCTTTATTTGAAAGCACTATACTACTATTTTCACCATAACCCCAGATCAAATTGTCTTTTCCAAAACTAATATTTCCTTTTTTGAACCTGTAATTGATATTGGCTCTTATATCGGTATAATTAATTTTATTGTCCGATTTTGCTCCCACTAAAATAGTTCCTGGAGTAGCTGATTCTTCTCTAAAATTATTTTTTACAGAACCCGTTTCTGTGTAATCACGATAATACACTTGATAGCCAATATTTTTATTTTTACCTGCAGCGCCCCACAATTCAAAACCATTGCTTATTTGTTGAATATTTTTATTGGTCCCATTAAAATTATTGAAACCTAAAAGAGGGTCAAAATATAACTCGAAATCATTAGTTACAATGGCACCGGTCCTCCATCTTTTATTTTGATCTTTTTTGAATAGTGATGTTTGTTCTTTAGCTGGCCTATTATATTCTTGTAAATAAAATGCAAGCTCTTGTTTTTCAATATTAGAAAGTAATGAATCTTTTAGTTTTAAAATACTAAGCGCGTCTACTACATGAACTCTATTAATAGGTTTAATTAAATCATTGTATTCAATCAACCCTTTTTGTGCCATTCTAAATAAAAATGGATGCACTTCTGAATTTGTATTCTCCCATACATTTTGTGTAATGGCCGAAATAGCAAAAGCGAGCATAAAAAGGCAAGTGAAAAATAATTTTTTCAATGAATTTGATTTAATGCATTAATAAGCATTCTGGTCTCCTCTGAAAATATTAATTACAGTTTGTATTATAATTTGTAAATCTAACCAAAAATTCCAACGTTGAATATAGTATAAGTCAAAATTGACTCTTTTTTGCATGTCCTCTGTAGTTTTAGTTTCCCCTCTACAGCCATTCACTTGTGCTAAGCCTGTTATACCAGGGATGACCATATGCCTTAGCATATAATTATCTACTAGCTCCATAGATTGTATATTTAATTGTGTAGGATGTGGTCTTGGGCCTACTACTGACATATTACCCATTAACACATTCCAAAATTGGGGTAGTTCATCCATATTGGTTTTACGTAAAATTTTTCCAACAAGTGTAATACGAGGATCGTTCTTTTGTGCTTGCTGAAAATTTCCATCATCATCAATATCACTACTTTCTTTATACATGGATCGAAATTTATAACAAACAATTCTTTTGTTATTTAAACCCCATCTTTCTTGCTTAAAAAAAACAGGCCCCCTAGATGAAAGTTTAATTATTAAAGCTAATAAAGGAAAAATAAAACTCCCAATAAAAATAAAAAATAGTATAGAAAAAATAATATCAAAAGTTCTTTTTAAAATTCTATTTTCTTTTTTATCCAAAGGCAGGTCGCCTACATTCACTACAGGAAGAAGTCCAATATTATTTATATAAATTGATGAAGAAGTGAATTCACTTAAGTTGGGTAAGATGCGTACTTTGATATTTAAGCCATCACAAATAGCGATACAGTTTTGTATTTTTTCATTTTCATTGGTGGGGAGTGCAATAAATACTTCATCAATTTCAGAGGTTCTTAAAATAGTATTTAAATCATTTAAGTTGCCTAGGTAGGCACACTCTTTTTTTAATTGATCTTGATCATCTATATACCCAATACATTTATAACCATAATAATAATATCTTTTAACCGCATCAATAAATTCTTCAGCAGCTTTAGTAGAACCTACTAATAGTACTTGATCATAAAAAATACCTTTGTTTAAATAAGCGTGAATTTTTTTACGAATGGCATATTTAGATAATATGGCTAAAAAGGTTAAAATATTGGCAAAAACCAGAACGAACTTGGAGGGAAATTTATGGTTCAGGTTCAAAAAAAACAAAACCGAGCTTAAGCTCACAATGAAAAGTATGGAATGGTAGATCATTTGCACCATCTCCTCGGCAAATTTGTTGGACCTTTTTTCAAAGTAAATCTTCGAAAAAACTGACATGATGAACCATAAAATGATGGATAAAAAGAAAAATGGATAGCTAAAGTGTTGTAAATCAATGATATAATTGAATTTCTTGGCAATCAGGTAAGCAATTAATATTACTATAATATCTAATGTGTAGCTGATATTTCTTAGAAACTGCTGTTGTTTCTTCATTCCATTCAATTTTCGGTATAAATATAAGCCAAATATAGCTTAAATAAATTTGCTCAAAAGGGGTTTTTAGTGCTATATAATTAACACTTTTTATTGAATTTAATACCTATCTTTGGGCACCCCCTATTAATTACTTATTTTAACTATAAAACATTGTATAGTACTACTTTACACATTAAAATGTGACTAAGAATGCGCAAGCTATGTTCATAATCATTATTTATAATAAAAACACCCAATATGAGATTTATTAAGACCTTTCTTACTCTTGTCATTTTCATGACTTTAAGTATTTCAATGTATGCACAAGACCCGTTAGGAGGTCGTGACTTAAGTACATTAAAAGTGGATGCTTTAAGTGATAATCAAATTACTGCTATTCAGCAAAAACTAAAGCAATCTGGGATGACGATTGACCAAGTAGAATCTCAAGCCATTGCTAAAGGTATGTCCCCTACAGAATTTGCTAAATTAAAAGACAGAATAAATGGCATTACTGGAATTGTCATGGCAAAGTCTGTTAAAAGAGGAAATGTAATGACGCAAAATTCTATTACTAATGCAGTAAAAGATACCACCTCATTAACTATTAATAACAATATTAATAGTTTGGTATATGGCTCAGAATTATTTACGACAACTTCAGCAAATACCAATGCAGCCAATAAAGTAATTGCTACTCCATTAAATTATGAAATTGGGCCCAATGATGTGATTAAATTGGTAGTATATGGCGTACAAGAATATTCAAGCGATTTAACAGTTAGTAAGGAAGGAAAAATTCAGGTGGATAATGTGGGTCAAATAAAAGTAGCAGGCTTAACTATCGAAGCTGCTAAAACCAGAATAAAACAACAAATGGCTGCTACTGCTTATTCAAGTTTAAATAGAGGAGAATCTAAATTAGACATTAGCCTAGGCGATATTAGAACTATTCATATTTCTATTATTGGCGCTTATAAAAGCGGCACATATAATGTTTCTTCCTTATCAAATGTAATTTCTGCTTTGTCTGAAGCGGGCGGCCCTAATGCCATTGGTTCTTATAGAGAAATTGAAGTCATAAGAAACAATAAAATTTTTACCAAGGTTGATTTATACCGCTTTTTACAATACGGAGATCAATCACAAAATATTGGTTTAAAGGATAATGATATTATTCGTGTACCTGCCTATAAAAATAGAATAGAATTAACAGGAGAAGTTAAAAGACCAGGCATTTTTGAAGTATTAGGCAATGAACCATTCAGTCAAATTTTAGAATATGCTGGTGGCTTTAGTGATAATGCTTATACTGCTATGGTTAAAATTATTCAGAAAAATGACATAGAAAAATCGGTGAAAGATTTATCTAAATCAGACTATTCAAAATACTCACCTAGAAGCGGGGACGTAGTAAGTATTTCAAAAATAATTAATAGATATCAAAATAGAGTATTATTAAGTGGTGCAGTATACAGGCCCGATGTATATGAATTACAACCTGGCATGCGCATTGCCGATTTAATTACAAAAGCAGATGGATTAAAGGAAGATGCCTTTACAGGTAGAGCTCAATTAATCAGAACTAAGCCTAATCTATTAAAAGAAATGATAAGTATTAACTTATCAAAGGCGCTTGAAAAAAACACTGCTGAAAATATCTTATTGCAAAGAGAAGATGAATTATACATTAATTCCATTTTAGAAATTAGAGATTCTTTGAAAGTTGATTTATTTGGAGAAGTAAAAACAGCAGGTTCTTATAACTATATAGACAGCATGACTGTGAAGGATATTATTTTAATGGCTGGAGGTTTTACTTATGCAGCTAGTAAAAATATTGAAGTAGCAAGGTTGGTTCAATATGGCGATAAAGTGGAGAACAACCAAGTCACTAAAATTTTTAAAACAGAAATCAATGGTGATTTAAGTTTTAATCCTGGACAAGAAAATATTGTACTTCAGCCCTTAGATGTTGTTACCATCACTAAAAAAGTGGGGTACACTTTACCTGAAGTCATTACCATCAGTGGACAAGTGCAAAGCGCAGGTAAGTATACCTTAAGTTCAAGAGTTGAAAGAGTAAGTGATATAGTAAGAAGAGCTGGGGGGTTAATTGGGGAAGCTTATGGAGAAGGGGCGTATATCAAAAGAAAAAGATTTGATATTGATTCATTAAAATCTGATGAAACAAAAACTTCCATTGAATTGGCTTATACCAGAAAATTTAAGGCCCAACAAGAGGCAAGTAAGAATTCAATTTTAAATACTCCATCAACAAGTGTAATGGGCGCAACAGATATTGATTTAAATCCTACAGCAAAGGGTAATAGATTAAAAGACACTTTAAATGCTTTATTTAAAGATATAGAAGAAGACTATTATCAAATTGCTATTGATATAAACTATATCATGCAACACCCTGGTTCTGAATTGGATTTAGTATTAAGATCAAAGGATGAAATTGTAATTCCTAAAATGGACAATAGAGTTAAAATAAGTGGTGGGGTATTAAGACCTACTAATATTGTTTATAGAGAAGGCTTAACTGTTGGAGAATGTATTAGTGCAGCTGGTGGTATTTCAGAGTATGCTAAAAGAGGTAGAGCTTATGTTATTTACGCAAATGGTAAATCAAACAGAACAAAAATATTTGGAATATTCAGAGTGAATCCAGCCATTAGACCAGGCGCCGAAGTAGTTATTCCTGAAACAGATGCCAAAAAGGACAAGACAATAACTACGGTTATACAATTCACAACTGTAATTGCCCAAATAGTTGCAGCATTAGCTACGGTAAGTTTGTTAAAAAAATAGCCACAACTTTATATAAATTTAATTTTTACAAAATGGCTTTAGAAAATAATCAAATAGTGAATTCGAATATAGACAATGATGAAATTTCATTAAAAGAACTTATTATTAAAATTAAAGAGTGGGTGAGTTTCTTAAAATCTAAATGGAAAGTCATTTTTATTGTTGGTATTATTGGAGCATTAATAGGTTTAACTATTGCACTATTTGAAAAACCCACCTATAAAGCTATTTTAACCTTTGCCATGGAAGAAGATAAGGGTAGCGGAGGAGGTGGATTAAGTGGTGCATTAGGATTGGCAAGTAGTTTTGGAATCGATTTAGGAGGTGCAGGTGGTGGTGGCGCATTTGCTGCAAGTAATTTAGCTGAATTAATGAAAAGCCGTTTACTTGTTGAAAAGGTTTTATTAGAGCCGATAGAAATTAATGGTAAAATAATTTCACTAGCTGAATTTTATATTCAAATTAATGAGTTAAGAGAAGGCTGGGATAAAAAGCCGTCCTTAAAAAATATTCAATTTTTACCTAATGCAGACAGATCTAATTTTACACTTCAACAAGATTCTATTTTGCAACAAATTCATAAAAGCTTAATTGACAAAGAACATTTAAGTATTATGCAAAAGGATAAAAAAGTAACCATTTTATCCATTGAAGTTACAAGTGAAAATGAACTTTTCTCTAAAATTTTCTGCGAAAGTATAGCTAAAGAAACCTCTGATTTTTACATTGAAACTAAAAGTAAAAAATCTAAAATAAATGTAAGCGTTTTACAAAGACAAACAGATAGTGTTCGAAATGCATTAAATGGAGCTATTACTGGTGTTGCCAATGAAACGGATAATGTTTATAATTTAAATCCTGCTTTCAATATTAAAGGAGCACCAAGTAAGAAAAAACAAATTGATGTACAAGCCAATACAGCTATTTTAACAAATTTAGTTGTTCAATTAGAGCTTGCTAAAATAACACTTCGAAAGGAAACCCCTTTAATACAACTAATAGACCGCCCTATTTTACCATTACAAAAAGAAAAATTCGGGAAGTTGAAATCACTGGTATTAGGCGGTTTTTTAGCAGGTTTCTTATATATTTTATACCTGATTTTTGGGCGTTTATATAGAAAAATGGTTTCTTAATTTATTGATAATCAATATATTATAATTATTTAGATTAAGATACTGAAGCAATTACAATATAAATTAGTTTTAATTTCATATTACTTATTTCATAATTTACTCAATAATACTTACTTTCACTACTCATTATTGCGCTATTCTAAAATATTGAATTGAGTATTTTTAATCTTTTATGTGACTCAGGGCGGCGTAGCCGTTTTATACTTAATTGAGTTATTCATCTACCCCAATGATCTTAGATAAAATTTTTACTGGAAAAATTAGAGTTCAACTACTAACCAAGTTGCTACTCAACCCAGCAAGTACTGTGTATTTGCGTGGTTTGGAACGTGATTTAGGAGTTAGTAGTAACACCGTACGTTTGGAACTAAACAAGTTATCGGATATGCAACTCATACAAGAGCATACCGAAACCCTCAATACAAAAACCAAACATTATAAGGTTAATACCAAGCACCCCATGTTTAAAAGTTTAAGGGGCGTTATATTACAGCATGTTGGCTTGGATCAGATTATTGAAATCGTATTAGATAAATTAGGGAATGTAGACGAAGTGTATTTAACAGGCGACCTAGCATTAGGAAAAAACAGCCCCTTTGTAGATTTAGTTTTGGTAGGCAATATAGACAAGGTTTATTTGTATAACCTCATCGAAAAAGCGGAAACTTTAATAGATAAAAAAATACGTGTAGGCCTGTATTTACCCCAGGAATTTACAGAAGATAAGCTAAAGGATGTGGGTGTTTTTATGAATTTGATGTAGGATGTTTGAATTAGTGTGGTCCACACTAATATTGGGTATTTGCAGATAGTTGTAAATCATTAATAAGCTGAAAATCAACTACTTTACATGTTTTTTTTTTGTTTGTAGGTTATTGAAAAAGGTTGAAAAATAGTTTAAATGTGCGCAGTTTTGTGCGCATTATTTCGGAAAATAACATAAAAAAGAGCGTATGGAAAATAAATATTACTCAAATTATTTTAAATCAATAAATCAGGGATTAGAGGATTCAATTTATTATTTAGAACAAAAAAAGGTAGAACCTGAGTTGTTTTTTCAAAAAATAAAAGGAATACTTATAAAGCTTAGAGAGTCTAGAAATAAAATTTATTTTTTTGGTAATGGTGCAAGTGCAGCTTTTGCAAACCATATGGCATTAGATTTCTCTAAAAATGGTAAAATTTTATCTAGATCACTAAGTGATAGTGCTTTATTAACAGCCTTATCAAATGATTACACATATGAGAATGCAATGCTAGAATATTTAAAAATAGAAGGAGTTACAAAAGATGATTTAGTTATAACTATAAGTTCAAGTGGTAATAGTCCAAATGTAGTTAGTGTATTGGAATATTGTAAAGAAAATAATATTAATTCACTAGGATTGTCTGGTTTAAAAAAAGATAATAAATCAATTACACTTTCAAATTACTCAATTTATGTCCCTATGAAAACCTATGGGATGGTTGAATGTATTCATCAAATTTTTTTGCATTTAATTCTTGATGAATCAATGGAAATATTTGAATGGGATAGGAATGAGTTTCAAAATATGAATTCGAATGCTTTTAAATTATAATAGTTTTAAGAATAAATAATATCAAATAATGATTACTAATACTTTTATAAATAAAATAAAATTTTTACTAACGCGTAAACAAAAGATAGAATTACTATATTTAACAATTCTTTTATTTTTTGGAATGTTATTTGAGATTGGAGGGCTAATCATCCTTATGCCTATAATTGAATTAATGCAAAAAGTTGACATTGTTTCAAAATATCCAAAATTTAAAAGCTTTTATGACTTTTTGGGGAATCCCGATAATTCAAAATTGTTATTTTATGGACTTTTTATTATGTCGTTATTTTTTACTTTAAAAACTTTATTTTCAATATATATTAGTTTGAAACAAAGTAGATTTCCAGTAAAGGTTTCTGCCGAACTCACTGAAAAATTATTTAATATTTATTTAAAACAACCATATTCATTCCATCTAAAAGTGAATTCGGCTACAATCATAAATACAATACAAACCGAAGTGATACAATTTTCTAATGCACTTCAGTCAATAGTTTCTTTGTCTGTTGAAGTATCAATGATTATTGCAATATTGATAACATTATTTTATATTCAAACTATAGGTACACTTTTCCTAGTTGTATTTTTTTCAATTACTATTTTTTTTTACTATGCTTTGACGAAAAATAAGATTTCACATTGGGGTAAAATGAGGCTATTTCATTCTGCACAAATAAGCAAACAATTAATTCAAAGTTTAGATTGTGTTAAAGAAATAAAATTAATGAATAAGGAGGAATACTTTAGTAATCAATTAAATTTTCATAATTATAAAAATGCTAATCTTTTATCAAATGTTATGTTTTTTGGCCTCATTCCTAGAAACTATTTAGAATTGCTTACTATTATTAGTTTATCAGGGTTAATTACAATTTTATCAACATTATCAATGAATTTTTATGCATCAATTTCAATATTGGTAATTTTTGTTGCTGCTGCATTTAGATTGTTGCCATCTGTAAATAGAGTAATTTCATCAATGCAATCAGTACGCTTTGTAAAACCAGTTGTAAATCACCTTTATGATGAGTTTTTTATTTTAAGTAAAAAAATTAATCATGAAATAAACAAAAATAAAAAGAATATACTTTTTAAAGAAAGTATATTATGTGAAAATTTGAACTTTGCTTATGAAACAAATATTAACAGAAAAGCTATCAAAAATGTAAATTTTATTATAAAAAAGGGCGAAACTGTAGGAATAATTGGTTCAAGTGGATCTGGAAAAAGTACGCTAATTAATTTATTACTGGGAATGTTATATCCCCTTAATGGAGATATTAAAGTTGACAACCAATCTATATATGAAGGATTGAATAGTTGGCAAAAAATTATTGGTTATGTTCCACAAAGTATTTCCTTAACTGATGAAACATTATTAAAGAATATCGCATTTGGCGTTGAACTAGAAAATATAGATAATAATGCTGTTATAAAAGCAGTAAATGCAGCTCAACTAGATACTTTTATAAATAGTTTAGAATTAGGTTTGGAAACATTAGTTGGGGAGAAGGGGGTAAGAATTTCAGGTGGTCAAAGGCAAAGAATTGCTATCGCAAGGGCACTTTATAATAATCCTGAAATTTTAATTTTAGATGAAGCTACTAGCTCACTTGATATCGAAACTGAAACAGGATTTATGAATTCAATAAATAAGTTACATGGAAAAAAAACAATCATTATTGTGGCACATAGACTATCTACGGTGAGGTTATGTGATCGAATTTATAAAATCGATAATGGACAAATTATTGCTGAAGGGAAACCTAATGAAATTTTAATAAATTAAAACTTATTATGAGTAAAATTAGAGCTCTAATAACTGGAGCAGATGGTTTTATAGGATCACATCTCACAGAATTATTGGTAAATTATGGCTATAATGTTCGAGCTTTTGTATGTTATAATTCATTTAATTCCAATGGCTGGCTTGACACTGTATCAAATGAAACAAAAAATAAAATTGAATTTTTCCCGGGCGACATAAGAGATCCAAATGGGGTAAGAGAAGCGATGAAGGAAATAGATATTGTATTTCATCTAGCTGCATTAATTGCAATTCCATTTAGTTACCACTCACCTGATTCATATATCGATACAAATGTAAAGGGTACTTTAAATATTATTCAGGCTGCAAGAGATAATAAAGTAAAAAGAGTGCTTGTAACTTCAACTTCAGAAGTTTATGGAACAGCACAATTTGTTCCAATTACAGAATTACATCCTAAGCAGCCACAATCTCCTTATTCAGCGTCTAAAATAGGAGCTGATGCTATTGCTGACTCTTTTTATAGATCATTCGAATTGCCGATAACAATAGTTAGGCCATTTAATACTTATGGCCCTAGACAATCTGCGAGAGCGGTCATACCAACTATTATTTCTCAATTATTAAATGGTGCTGAAGAAATCAAACTTGGTGATATTACTCCAACTAGAGATCTTCTATTTGTAAAAGATACTGTAAATGGGTTTTTGAAAATTGCTGAATGTGACGAATTAATAGGGCACGAAGTAAATATATCAACTCAGAGTGAAATATCAGTTGGTGATTTAGCTCAGCAATTAATTAATAAAATAAATCCTAAAGCAAAAATTATAACTGATTCTGTAAGATTGCGTCCAGAGAAATCAGAAGTATTTAGACTTTTTGGGTCAAATGAAAAGCTTAAGACTTATACAGATTGGAATCAAAATTATACGTTAGAAGAAGGTTTAAAGGAAACAATTGATTGGTTTTCTAAAAAAGAAAATCTAGATCAATATAAATCGGATATATATAATGTCTAATAATAATGACATAATTGATTTCATCAAAAGTCAATATCCAACAAAGTCTTTTATTCCATTACATGAACCAAATTTTATAGGTAAAGAAAGAGAGTATGTATTAGATGCTATTGACTCAACTTTTGTTTCCTCGGTAGGAGCATATGTTGATAAGTTTGAAATTATGATGTCTAATCTGACAAAGACTCAAAAAGCAGTTGCTGTTGTAAATGGAACTTCTGCGTTACAAGTGTCATTAAGGTTATCTGGAGTAGGAGCTGGTGATGAAGTTTTAACACAAGCATTAACGTTTATTGCTACAATAAATGCAATTATATATAATGGCGCTTCCCCCATATTTTTAGATGTTGATAAAGATACAATGGGTTTATCACCAAATTCAGTAAAGTTGTTTTTAGAGGAGTATGGTGAAATGAGAAATGGAGTATGCTATAATAAGAAAACAAATAAAAAAATAACAGCATGTATGCCCATGCATACTTTTGGATTTCCGGTTCATTTAGATGAATTAATTACAGTATGTAATAAATGGAGTATACCTATTGTAGAAGACGCAGCTGAATCAATAGGCAGTGAATATAAAGGACTGCCAACAGGAAGTTTTGGCAAATTAGGTGTGTTTTCTTTTAATGGGAATAAAATTGTTACTAGTGGTGGTGGAGGAGCAATTGTAACAAATGATAACGAACTTGGTATTAAAGCCAAACATTTAACAACTACTGCCAAAGTCCCACATCCATATGAATATGTGCATGATGAAATTGGATATAATTTTAGAATGCCAAATTTAAATGCAGCTTTAGCATGCGCTCAATTAGAACAATTAGATTTTTTCATTCTAAATAAACGAAAACTCGCTCTTGATTACAATAAATATTTTGAATCAAAAGGGATAAATTTTAGAACAGAGCTGCCTAATACAAAAGCTAACTATTGGCTAATGTGTTTGGAGCTAGAGAATAAAAAAGATAGAGACTTATTTTTGAAGGAAACAAATGATAACAAAGTGATGACAAGACCTATTTGGCAATTGATTTTCAAGTCACCTATATATTCAATTTTCCAAAGAGATGCTCAAGTAAACGCCATTTATTTAGAAGAAAGAATAGTAAATATTCCAAGTAGTGTTAGATAACAAAACTGTTATAATTGGTTATAGTGGACATGCTTATGTCGTAGCTGAGTCATATATTTCAAATGGGGGCAACATTAATTTTTATGCAGATTTAAAAGAGGCGTCAAACAATCCTTTTGATTTAGCATATTTGGGCTTTGAATCTGACCCGAATTTTAAAGGTTGGGATATATCCTTAAAATATATTTTAGGAATAGGTGATAATAATTTAAGAGAGAAAGTTGCTAAATTAATATTAAGCAAGATGAATATATTGGAAAATGTTATTGATCTGCATGCAGTAATTTCTAAAAGTGCTAACATTGGGAATGGAGTTTTTGCATCTAAGGGTGTATTGGTAAATGCCTTTTCAACAATTGGTAACTTTACAATTTTAAATACTGGATGTATTATTGAACATGAATGTGAAATAGGTACAGCTGCACATATCGCTCCTGGTGCGGTGCTTGCTGGCAATGTAAAAGTTGGAGACAGAACGTTTATTGGTGCAAATTCAGTAATAAAACATGGTGTTGAAATTGGGAATGATGTAATGATAGGTGCTGGCTCTGTAATTTTAAATAATGTTGAAAGTAATACTAGGTTAGTGGGAAACCCTGGAAGATTAATATAATGAATAGTAAGGTTATAATTATTGCAGAAGCTGGCGTAAATCACAATGGAGATTTTGAGAATGCTAAAAAATTAATTTTAGCAGCAGCAAATGCAGGGGCTGATTACGTAAAATTTCAGACATTCAAAGCGGATAAGCTTGTTTCAAAGGATGCTCAAAAAGCCGAATATCAAAAAGCCAATTTTAAAGAGGACGGAGATACACAGTATGATATGTTGAAAAAATTAGAGATGTCAGAAGCTTGGCATTATGAACTAATTAAATACGCAAATGAGTGTGGTATTAAATTTCTTTCAACTGGATTTGATGAAGATAGTATTGACTTTCTTGATTCGCTTAATATTGATTTGTTTAAAGTTCCTTCTGGTGAAATAACTAATAAGCCCTATTTAGAGCATATAGCAAAAAAAGGTAAGCCAATTGTGATTTCGACTGGCATGTCAAATTTAGAAGAAATTAAAGCTGCTTTTGAGGTTATACAAAATCATAAAATTCCGAAAGATCTAATCACTATATTACATTGTAATACGGAATATCCTACACCCATGCAAGATGTAAATTTACTTGCAATGAATACGATTCAAAAAGAACTCGGGGTACAAGTTGGATATTCGGACCATACTCTTGGTATTGAAGTTCCAATTGCTGCTGTAGCATTGGGTGCGGTTTTAATAGAAAAACATTTTACTTTAGATAGAAATATGGTTGGGCCTGATCATTTAGCTTCATTAACTCCAGGGGAGCTTAAACAAATGGTTGCTTCCATTCGAAATATTGAATTAGCGATTTCAGGTAATGGAATAAAAGAACCGTCTTTGTCGGAACAAAAAAATTTATTAATTGCAAGAAAAAGTATACATACAAATAAGATGATAAAAAAAGGACAAACTATAAAAAAGGAAGATTTAATAATGATGAGGCCAGGTGATGGCATAAGCCCTATGTTGATCGAAAGTGTTATCAGCTCTCTTGCTAATAAAAATTTACCTCAAGGGTATAAAATTTCACAAACCGATTTAACCAAAAGAAAGTGAAAACTTATTTAATAACTGGAGTTAATGGTTATATTGGTAACGACCTAGCATTAAACTTATTGAGAGAAGGTAATATAGTTATTGGAGTTGGACGACTCGAAACTCCAAAATTATATATATCAAATAAAAATTTCATATATATAAATTCGGACTTGACAGATTTAGGTTTTATTTCGCAAATAGATAAATTTGAATTTAATGGGGTTTTTCATCTTGCATCACAGCAGCCATCTAATAAAAACATTACTTATGATGACTTTTATAGATCAAATGTTTCATCAACAATTATATTATTAAATTATTTCAATAAAAAAAAATTAGATTTTTTCTTATATACTTCTACAATTTCTGTTTTCGGAAATAATAATGAAATAATTGATGAAAATACTAAGCCCAATCCAATAAATTATTATGGACTAACCAAATATATAGCTGAGTCAATTCTACAAATAGAATCTATTAATTTTGACTCAAAATTAATAATATGTAGACTACAATCTGTTTTTGGAAAAGATGACGGGTATGGTATAGTGTATACATTTTATGAAGCGTTAAAGAAAAACGAAGACATTGAAATATTTAGTAATGGAACTATTTCTCGTAATTTAATATTACTAGATGATGTAATTAAAGTATTAATGACAATTTCAAAAAATTTTAACAAAGTTGAAAACTTTGAAATATTTAACATTTCGAGTAACAACTCAATGAAAACATTTGAAATTGCTAGTTTAATAAAACATCATTTACAATCAAATTCTAAAATAAATTGTGTTGAAAAAAAATACATGTTTGATTGGGATGTTTTTGTATGCAATAAAAAATTTACAAATTTATTTAATATTGAACTTAGTTCAATGGAAGATGCAATTTTTTCATATTTAAAACAGAAAAAATGACATATAAAAATGCTTTACCCTTTTTTCATAAGGAAGATATAGATCTAATCTTGAATGAATTCCGTGAAATACTTACAGGGAATGGAATGTTAACAAAAGGTCCAAGATCAAAAGAGTTTGAAAAAAAATATGCGGAATATACAGGATGCAAGTTTGCTATAACAACAAACTCTTGCACAACAGCGCTTGAAATTGTTTTAAAATCAATTGGATTAAAAGCAAATGATGAAGTAATTGTACCTACACAAACTTTTATTGCAACAGGTTCATGCGTTGTTACTTGTGGCGGCAAAGTCGTATTTTGCGATTCTGATGATGATTTTCTTCTAGATATTGAAGATCTTAAAATGAAGATAAGTGATAAAACTAAAGCAGTAATTATAGTGCACTTTGCGGGATTAATTCATCCTGGAATTTTCGAATTAAAAAAATACCTAAATGAAAGAGGGATTTTTTTAATTGAAGATTGCGCTCACTCAAATGGCGCCAAAATTGATGGAATTATGTCAGGCAACATTGGTGATTTTGGCTGCCATTCATTCTACTCAACAAAAATCATGACAACTGGAGAAGGGGGAATGATTACTACAAATCACGAAGATTACTACTACTTATGCAGTAGCTATAGAAGTATTGGAATCGACACTAAGTCAAACTCTGAAATTTTTTGTCAAATAGGTAGTAATAATAGGATGCCTGAATTTGAATCTATACTTGGATTATATCAACTTAAGCGGTTGGATGAGTTTGTATCGCATAGAAATATGATTGCTTCAGTCTATATTAAAGAACTTAAAACTCTTGAAGAACAAAAATTAATACGTTTTCAAAAAGTATTACCAAATATCATTCATCCATATTGGAAGTTTATTGTATTTCTAGAGTCTATAAATATTTCACGAAAAAATTTGAAAGAAAAACTTTTAACAAAAGGAATAAACATTGAAGCTCCATATCAACCTTTAATGCATAACCAGCCTGTTTTTAAAAGTATAAACAATAATGTATGTATTTCCGTGCCAAATGCAGAGAGGTTAATAAATATACATTTTTGCCTTCCTATACATTATAAAATTTCAGAGACTGATGCGATTGATATTGCAAATATTGTAAAACATGAGATTTATTAAATGATTAGTATACATCAGTCGCAATTTCTTTCTTGGGCGCCATTTTATTATAAAGCAATAAAAAGCGATAATTTTATTATTCTTGATGATGTACAATTTCAAAAAAACGGTGTTCAGAATAGAAATTTAATAAAAACTCCACAAGGTCAAACATGGATAACACTTCCGGTAAAGCACGATCTTAGTACTCCAATCAACAAAGTCACTATTTCAGATAAAGTTTCATATAAAAAAATACTAAAAACAATTGAACTAAACTATAAAAAAAGCCCCAATTTCGCTTTGATATATGATCTTTTATGTACTGAATTAAAAGAGGAATACGATTATCTAGTTGATACAAATGATAACATATTTGTTAAAATATTATCATTATTAGACAAAAAAATTGAGTTAAATAAATCGAGTAATTTAGAATGTATTCAATCAAAAGACGATTTAGTAATCGAGATAATAAAAAAAGTTGGAGATTTAGATTATTTAAGTGGAACTGGCGCATTATCATACATGAATTTACATAAATTCAAAATTGAAAACATAAAAGTTTATACTTATGATTTTAAGCAGCAACCTTATAGCCAACAATGGGATCGAGAACAAGGTTTTATTGAGAATCTATCTATAATAGATTTGTTATTAAATAATTATGAAAATGCAAATAATTATTTGAATACTTGTGGAAGTATATCTAGAATAATTTAACCCAATAAGACAGACAATATAAATATGATAAAAAAAGTATTAGCTATAACAGGAATTAGAAGTGAGTTTGATATTTTGTACCCTATAATATTAGAATTAAATAATAATCCAGATATAGAATTAAAATTGGTTATTAGCGGATCTCATTTGTCTGACTGGCATGGAAATTTTTTAGAACAATTAGAAACAGATGGTTTTGAAATTGCCGATAGGATTGACAGTTTACTCATGACAAATAGAAACACTCAAAGAGTAAAAGGAATAGGGATGTTAATGCTTGGACTTTCTCAAACTGTTGAAAGAGAAAAGCCAGATTTATTATTCGTTATAGGTGATAGAGAAGAAAGTATAGCTACAGCATTAGTAGGTAATTATATGAATGTATTGGTTGCGCATTTTGGTGGAGGTGATACAGTATTTGGAAACGCTGATGATCCAGTACGTTTTGCTGTTTCTAAATTGTCTCACATACATTTGACAAATGCTCAAGTTTATGCTGATAATTTAATTAAAAATGGAGAAGAAGCATTTAGAGTTTTTAATGTTGGAAATCCGGCTTATAAAAATATTATTGACACGCCTAATCGTTCGTTAAAAGAGATTAGTAATTTTTTAAACTTTGACATTTCAGATGGGAAATACATGGTTTTATTAAAACATCCACTTTCATCTGAAAAAGAAGATGCTTTTAATCAAATGAATATTACTCTTGACGTTATAGAATCCTTTTGTATAGAAAATAATTTCAAATTAATTGGCATTTATCCAAATACAGACCCAGGATCATATGATATTTTAGATGCAATTAAAGCTAAAGAAACAAGTCCGTTAATAAAATTCTTCAAAAATATTCCAAGAGAATATTTTATCAATATAATGAGACATTGTAAAGTGTTGATAGGAAATTCAAGTATGGGTATATTAGAGGCGCCATTTTATAAAATTCCTGTCGTTAATGTTGGAAATAGACAAATGGGTAGATTAAATGCAGGAAACGTAGAGTTTGTTAATTATGATTTTAAAACAATTTATTCAGCAATAGAGAAAGCTTGTTTTAATGAAAATTATCATAATGAAATTAGTTTGCAATTAAATCCATACGGAAACGGAGATACCGTAGAAAAAATATTAAATATCTTACTTGAAATAGATTTAAGTGATAACAAATGGTATGTAAAGAAAAAACTATGTTAAATGGCAAATATATTAATTGTTGCAGCGCATCCAGACGATGAAACTTTAGGAGTTGGCGGGACAATATTGAGGCATAAACAAAATGGAGATAAAATATATTGGTTAATTATTACCAATATATCCGAGTCTCAAGGATTTTCAAATGATAGAGTTCTGTCAAGACAGAAAGAAATAGAAATTGTTTCGAATCTTTATAACTTCGATGAAGTTATAAAATTTGAAATACCAACAATGTCATTATCTGATTCAAATTTATTAGATTTAATTTCTAAAATTTCAAAATTATTTGAAAAAATTGAGCCTGAAATTATATATACAATGAATAGATCTGATGCCCATTCAGATCATAGAATAACATTTCATGCTATTATGGCTTGTACAAAATCCTTCAGATATCCATATATTAAGAAGGTATTAATGTATGAATGTTTATCTGAAACGGAATTTTCGCCAACTTTACCGGAAAATGTGTTTCAACCAAATTATTTTATTGATATATCTCAATTTTTTGAAAAAAAAATTGAGATAATGAGTGTATTTGAATCCGAATTAGCTGAGCATCCTTTTCCAAGAAGTTTTAAAAATATTGAAGCATTGGCAACCTATAGAGGAGCATATGCAGGGGTCAAATATGCAGAAGCATTTCAGTTAATTAAACATATAGAAAAATGAGGAATTATAGAGATCATCTAATTCTTTCGGGAACACCTATAAAAGATGCTTTAGTTCAACTTACTAAATTAGGATCAGATATTATTTTGTTTGTAGTTGATGAATATGACACATTGCTGGGTTCAATAACAGATGGAGATGTGCGCCGCGGACTTATAAAAGGAATTTCTATTGAAGAAAAAGTTGACTGTCTTGTTAGTGATACACCTAAATACATTTTAAAGGGAGAAATTGATATTAAAAAAATTATTGATTATCGAGAAAATAATTATAAAATTATTCCGATTATTAATTCTGACAAAAAGATATTGAATATAATTAACTTTACTTTTAACAAATCTTTTTTACCAATCGATGTTGTAATCATGGCAGGTGGCAGGGGCCTTAGGCTTAGCCCACTAACAGATACTACACCAAAACCGCTATTAAAAATTGGCAACAAACCTATATTAGAACATATAATAGAAAGGATTTCTATTTTTGGCATTAAAAATATAATTATCACAATCAATTATTTGGGAGATCAAATAAAAGATTATTTCAATACAGGTAATTCCCGTAATCTGGAAATTAAATATATAGAAGAAAAAAAGCCCTTAGGAACGCTTGGGGCTATTTCAAAAATCAAACACTTCGAACATGATTATATATTGATTACAAATTCGGATTTACTTTCAAATATAAATTACGAAGATTTTTTTCTAGATTTTATTGAAAAAAATGCAGATATGTCTGTTGTAACAATTCCTTACAATGTAAATGTACCCTATGCTGTATTGGAGACTTATAATAATAATGTTTTAAATTTTAAAGAAAAGCCTACATATACATATTATTCAAATGCAGGCATATATTTAGTAAAAAAAAATATTTTAAAATCAATCCCCCAAAATACATTTTATAATGCAACTGATTTAATGGAACATCTAATTAAATCATCAAATAAAATTATTTCATTCCCATTAATAGGATATTGGCTAGATATTGGGAACCCTGATGATTATGCAAAGGCTGAAAATGACTTTAAAATGATTAAGTTCTAAATGAAAAATTTTTTAGTTACAATATGTGCAAGGGGTGGTTCTAAAGGGCTTCCTAAAAAAAACATTTTGCCATTGAATAAAATGCCATTAATTGGCTACACTATAAAATTAGCTAAACAATTTGCAAATGAATTTAAAGCAGATATAGCATTGTCTACAGATGATAATGAAATCCTACAGGTTGCAAATAATTTTGGTCTAGATACAAAGTATATTAGACCTGAGATATTAGCAACTGATCAAACTGGAAAATTAGATACAATAATTGATTTAATAAATTATGAAGAAAAAATTAATAATATAAATTATGAATTTTTCTTAGATCTTGATGTAAGTTCACCATTAAGAAATATAAATGATTTAAGAAATGCTTTTTCTAATTTTCTTCATGTAAGTGATTCACTTAATATGTTTTCGGTCAATAGAGCTTCAAAAAATCCATATTTCAATATGGTTGAAGTCAATAGAGCTGGTTTTGCTGAACTTGTAAAAAAAGGAAATTATTTGACACGACAAAGTGCACCCAAAGTATATGATTTAAATGCTTCATTTTATTTGTATAGGCGTTCATTTTTTTTCCCTAAAATACACTCTGTAATAAACAGTAAATCAATGATCTTTGAAATCGATCATTTATGTTTTGATATTGATCACCCAATAGATTTTGAATTTATGAATTTTCTTTTAGAAAACAATAAATTAGATTTTAACTTTTGAAAATTCTTATAATAGGGTTAGGTTCAATTGCCAGAAAACACATTCAAGCAATTTTATTAATCAAACCTAAATCTAAAATTTTTGCATTAAGGAAATCATCAAATGATAAAATTGATGGAATAGAAAATATTTTTAGCACAGATGAAATTAAAGAAAAATTAGATTTTGTAATAATTTCTAATCCGACACAACTTCACGCATTAACAATTCTAGAATCCTTAAAACTGAATTGTCCAATTTTTATTGAAAAGCCAGTTTTAAGCGATTTAATATCTGCCGAATTAATTAAAAATGAAATTAATAAATTAAATTTAATTACTTATGTTGCTTTTAATTTAAGATTTCATCCTGCAATAGTCTTTCTTAAAAATTATTTAGATAAAACGAATTTAAGAATTAATGAAGTCAATGTTTATTGCGGCTCTTATCTACCAGACTGGAGGGATAAAGTAAATTTCAGGAAAGTTTATAGCGCAAATAAAAACATGGGAGGGGGGGTTCATCTTGATTTAATTCATGAAATTGATTATTCAATTTGGCTGTTTGGCCAACCAATGGAAGTAAATAGTTTTTCGACTTCGACCTCTTCTCTTGAGATTGATTCTGTAGATTATGCTCAATACAATCTAATGTATGAAAAATTTATATTAAATATAAAATTAAATTATTTTAGAAAAGACACTAAAAGAGAAATTGAAATTGTAGCAGAAAATGAAACACTTTTGTGTGATTTGCAAAATTGTGTCATAAAAAACCTGACGAATGACACAATTTTATACAAAAAAAAATATAATATTATGGAAACGTATATTGCACAAATGAATTACTTTATAGATATTGTCAATAAGCGTTGTCAACCAATGAATAGTTTCGAAGAAAGTTTAAATGTTTTAAAAATTGCTTTAAATGACAAGTTTACAAAATAAAATCATAATAGTTACTGGTGGTTCTGGTTTGCTAGGCAAATCATTTATTGAGTATTTTAATGATCAAGGTGCTATTACAATTAACGTAGATTTAAATATTCGCACGAATCTAAACAAAGGAGAAATCTATTGTGATATTACTAATAAAGATTCATTATTAAGTGCAATTAATCTAATAATCTCTAAGTATCATAGAATTGATGGTTGGGTAAATAATGCCTATCCTAGAACTGAAGATTGGGGAAATTCATTTGAAAATATCAACTATAATTCTTGGATGAAAAATGTTGACCTACAATTAAATAGTACATTTTTATGTTGCCAACTTGTTTTGGAAATTATGAAAAAGCAGAAAAGTGGAAGTATTGTTAATATGGCATCTATATATGGTGTTGTAGGGCCAGATTTTTCCATCTATAATGGAACAACAATGACTATGCCTGCTGCATATTCAGCAATTAAAGGGGGTGTTGTAAACTTTACAAGATATTTAGCTTCCTATTTTGGCCCTCAATCAATTAGAATTAATTCAGTTTCCCCAGGAGGTGTATTTAATAATCAAGACAGTGTTTTTGTTGATAATTATATAAAAAATGTACCATTAAGAAGAATGGCTTTACCTATAGATATTTCTCCTACCGTTGCATTCCTGCTTAGCGATAATTCAACTTATTTAACTGGACAAAATATTATCATCGATGGAGGTTGGACCTCAAAGTAAAAAATTAATTTATGAGAAAGAAAGTTTGTATAATCGACTATAATGCAGGAAATATCATGTCATTGTATCAATCTATTACTAATGTTACTAATTATGAAGTAATAGTTTCAAACGAGATAATAGATGTAAAAAAAGCAGATTATATCATTTTGCCGGGTGTTGGCTCATATTCTTATGTTGCAAATTATCTCTCACAAAAAAAAATTGATCATGCTTTACGTACTGTAATGATAGATGCCCAAAAGCCGATTTTAGGAATTTGTTTAGGCATGCAAATATTGTTTGAAACTTCTGAAGAGTTTGGAATTTCAAAAGGTTTAAGTATTTTGAGAGGTGACGTAAAAAAATTTCCAAATTCTAATGATTTTCCACTACCAAATATCGGATGGAGAAATGTACAAATGAATAATGAAACTCAATTTAAATCTGGTTGGTATTATTTTGCACATTCTTACCTTGTTGAGGGTGCCGATGTAAGTAATGTTATTGGAACGTCTAAATATGGTATTGAATTTCCTGCAGTTGTAAACCATCACAATTTTTATGGTGTACAATTCCATCCCGAAAAAAGCAGCAAGTGTGGGTTTGATTTTTTAACCTCATTTTTTAATTTATGATAAATAAAAGGCTAATACCAGTTATAATTCTTAGGAACGGACTAGTTGTTCAAAGCTTTAATTTTCAAAAATATTTGCCTATTGGAAAACCTGAATTCATAGTAAGGTATTTGTCTACGTGGGAGTGTGATGAAATTATAATATTAGATATAGATGCTTCAAAGAATAAAAGTTTAATAAATACGGATTTAATAAAAGTTCTCTCTAAAAACGTATCAATACCATTAACAATTGGAGGAGGTATAAATTCATTACAAAGTGCAGAAATTTATTTTAAAAATGGTGCAGACAAAATATCAATTAATTCATTATTTCTTGATGAACAATATTCAATAATTAATGCAATTTCAGAAGAATATGGATTACAATCTATTGTACTATCCATAGATATCATAAAAATTGAAGACGGGAATTATTATTTATATGATTATAGAAAAAAAGGAAAAAGTAAAATAGACATTTTCAAAGTTTTCGATTTAATTAAAAATCAACTACAAGTTGGAGAAGTTTTGATTAATTCAGTAAACAGGGATGGATCTAAACTAGGGTATGATATCGAACTTTATAAACTTGCAAATGATTTTGTAAACCATCCAATTTTATCATTAGGTGGTGCTAATACACACCAACATTTTATAGAAATTTTACAATTGAATAAAATTACAGGAATGTGTGCTGGAAATGTTTTTTTGCATACTGAGCATAGTGTTGAAATTTTCAGGAACAAAATCAATAAAGCACAAAATATATTAAGGCCAAACAATTATTTTAGTTATGAGTAGTATTAAAGTTTGCAAAAGATGTTTATATCCAAGTAATCATCCCTTTGGATTAACATTTATCGGCGATATTTGTAGTGGTTGCTATATTCATGAAGAAAAATATAGCATTGATTGGTCAAAAAGATATGCTGATTTGCTCGATGTTCTAAAATCTGTAAAAAAGAGAAATACATCATATGATTGCATAGTACCAATTACAGGTGGTGGTGATACTTATTTTACCATAGATTTTGTAAAAAATCGACTTGGATTAAACCCATTATTAGTGCATTATAATCATCACTTTAATACACCAGTTGGAATAAGAAATATTAGTAATATTGCTAATTCATTCAACTGCGATTTAGTGTCATGTGTTCCAGCTCCTAGTTTAATTAAACAAATATCAGATACTACATTGAATCACTTTGGTAACTTTTATTGGCAAGCAATTGCAGGTTATTTAACATTTCCAGTACAAACCGCAGTAAAGTATAATATTCCACTAATAATTTGGGGCGTTAATGGATGGATGGATCAAGTTGGAATGTACTCTCATTATGACTCGGTACAAATGTCACAAAGATGTAGAGAAGAACATGGCCTACAAGGTATAAAAATTTCCGATATTCTAAAATTAAATTCTAAATTAAGTCCAAGGGATTTGAATGGATTTCTTTATCCGGATAATGAAAAAATTGCAAAATTAAATTTAAAAGGGATTTACTTAAATAATTATATTTTTTGGGATTCAAAAGTTCAACATGAAAATATGATTCGAAATTATAAGTATGAAGGGCGTTTAATGGAACGTACATTTAATAACTATGAAGATGTTGGATGCTTATTTGCAAACGGTACAAATGATCTATTAAGATATTATAAATATGGTTTTTCAAAAGTTTCAGATCACGCTGCTCGTGAAATAAGATTAAAAAGAATGACTATTGAAACTGCAAAAAATAATATTTTAAAATATAGTACCGAAATTCCATCGGATATTAATGATCTTTCGCAATGGCTTGAAATTTCAAATAATAATTTAGAGAATATTCTTTTAAAATATAAAAATAAAAATGAATTTGATGACAAAGATTCTAATAAAAGTAGGTTCATTAAATTATTGTCAACCTTAGAAGTTAGTGATTTTTCAGATTACAAATTAATAAATGAAGACAAGAATACTGAATATAAGGTAACCGATAATAGAGAATATATAAATGAAATGCAGATGATCATGATTGGTAGAGACTATGCTGATAAATATAATTATGGAGCAATAATTGACACCCCAATTGGCGCAGGAAAATTAATTTAATTTTATGAAATATTGTATAAAGTGTGTTTTGCCTGACACTAAACCAGGTTTAATTTTTGATAGTGAAGGTGTGTGTTCAGCTTGCCGGTTTGCCGAAATAAAAAAGACCATAAACTGGGAAGAACGAACAGTAAAATTGAAAAAAATATGCGAACAAGCAAAAAGTTTAAATAAAGAATATGACTGTATTGTTCCTGTTTCAGGAGGAAAAGATAGTATGTTTCAAGTATACTATATGAAACATATAATGAAAATGAAGGTCTTATGTGTTTCTGCAATGGCGCATATACAAACTGAAGAAGGAATAAATAATTTAAATTCAATGGTGAAAAATTTAGACGTAGACTTACATCAAATAAATGTTTCACCTAAAGTTTTAAAAAAACTAAGAAATATTTGTTTTTTTAAATTAGGAAATCCCAATTATGCTGAACATAGAATTGTGTTTTCCGCTGTAACTCGTGCTGCAGTTGAATATGAAATACCTCTAGTTGTCTGGGGTGAAGACATTGGTGTGGAATTTGGAGGCAACATTGATAAGAATAGTTTGGAAAGTGGTTCTGCAAACTCAATTATAAATAATGATTTATTTAGAGAGTCATCATTTGATCAATTAACTGGTAATGATATAACTGACGCTGAATTATTTTTTTATAATTATCCTTCATTAAAAGAATTTAATGATAAGCATATAGAAACAATTTATTTAAGTCATTTCTTACATTGGGATGGTTACAAAAATTATCTAAAATCAAAAGAATATGGTTTTACAGGAAGAGTGAAAGGAACTCTTTCTGGAAATGTTTTAAATTATGATAATATTGATGAAAAATTATGTGAAATAAATATTTGGCTAAAATTTTTAAAACTAGGCTTTTGGAGACCACATGATGCATGTGCTTATCAAATCTGGAACGGCAGGATGACAAGAGAAGAGGCGGTACAAACCGTAAAAAATAAAATGTATGAATTCCCATTTGAATACGTCAAGGAATATCTTGAATATCACAATCTAACTGAAGAGCAATTTTATAATAATTTAGAAAAATGGAGAAATCTTGACATATGGTTCAAAGATAGTAACAATAAGTGGAGATTAAAAAATGAACTTGCATAGCAGTTTTATTTTAAAAGTTATACATTTAAAAATAAATATTAATACTATGGAAAATATAGCATCAATAAGACCACCATCATTATGTGATAATTTAGTAATTGTTGATGGTATACCTGGTTGCGGAAAAACAATGTTATCAGCAATTATTTCATCACTAAATCGTGTTGAATTAATAAAATATTCATATCAGATAGAGCAATATTTATTCTTAAATTATTTCAATAAATTAGACACTGAAACTTGCGAATATTTAATAAAGTATGAATTGGATTTATTAATTTATAATTTAATGATGTCCAGAGATTTAAATTTTAGATATTCTGATCTTTCATCTGTTTTTAATAACTCAAATAAATTTAAATATTTTAAAAGATTAATATCTAAGGGAGATGAGATTATACCCGATCAAATAAAAATACAAAAACCTATTCTTCATCTTACTACCCATTGTATTAGTGCTTTTGCAGATCCTTTAAAAAATATTTTAACAAATAATAAAGTATTAATAAATCTGCATAGAAATCCATTATATATGTTAAAGCAGAACCTTTGGAATATTGAAAATCTAATAAATTCACCTAGAGATTTTACTTATTACTACAAAAAAGATAATATCAATTTTCCATTCTATTTTTATAATCAAGAATCAAAGCTTATTAATTCGAATCCACTTGAGAAAACAATATATTTTATTGAGTGGCTTAGAAAAAAAGCAATTGAAAATCAGTCTCTAGTTTTGAAAAGCAATTATTATGAATTAACTTTTGAATCTTTAGTTACAAATCCTTGGCCCCATATTGAACAAATTTGTAATTTATTAAATACGGAAACAGGTAAAAAGACAAAAAATATTTTGAAAAGAGAAAAAATACCTAGAGACATGTATACAGATGGCAGAGATTTACCAATATATAGAAGAGTTAATTGGACTAAGGGAGTTTCGAGTTCAAATCAAAACGAATCAGATAAGTTATATAGTTGGGCAACTTCATTAATCTCTCATGAAGCAAAAGCTAGTTTAGATTGGTTGATAGATGACTACAATTTAATTTTACAAAAAACATTGTTATAAATGTCAAAAATAAACGCAATCGTTACTGGGGCTTCAAGAGGTATTGGCTCTGCAATTGCAATTAAATTAAAAGAAAGTGGCTATAATGTAATTGGAACTTCTACTACCGGTAATGGGAATTGCGAGGGTGTTGATCAATGGAAGATTGCTAATTTTAACACACTAGACGGGATTCAAAATTTTATTGATGAAATTAATAATATTTCAAATGTTAGAATTTTTATAAATAATGCTGCAATAAATATAATTAAACCACAAATTGAAGTAGGAATAGCAGATCTTGAAAGAATTACAAATATTAATTTATTTGCACCATATTTAATTTCTAGATATATTGCTGAAAAGATGTCAAAGCAAGGTGGGGGACGAATTGTCAACATTGCTTCTATTTGGAGTGTGATTACAAAAAGTAATAGAACCTTATATTCAACAATGAAATCCGGATTAGCCGGAATGACAAGATCAATGGCAGTTGAATGGGCAGATAAAAACGTAATAATAAACTGTGTTTCACCTGGATTTGTTAATACTGAATTAACAAAAGTATCTTTGAATATTAATGAGACAGATAAACTTTTAAAAGAAATACCGATGAGGCGATTTGCAGAACCAAACGAAATTGCAAATCTAGTCTCCTATTTATCATCTGAAGAAAACACTTATTTAACTGGTCAAAATATAATTATAGATGGAGGATTTACAATTGTATAATAATTTAAAAATTATATCGAAAGTTCAATCTTATGAGATTTTTTTTATTAAAAATATCTCCGAACAAATTAAACTAATAGTAAAAGAAGGTGACTGTATTATAATAGATGCAAATATCGCAAGGCTCTATAAAAATTTAACATCTTGTTTTGAAAATATTTTTATCTATCAATTAGAGGCAAGCGAAACGGCCAAAAGTTATTCAGATATTGAAAAAATAATTATTGAAATAGTTGATTCTGGATTTAGAAAGAATAACAAAATAATAGCAATTGGCGGTGGTATCACTCAAGATGTTTCTTCTTTTATTTCATTTATTTTATATCGCGGTGTAAAATGGGTATTTTATCCAACAAATTTACTTAGTCAATGTGATTCTTGTATAGGTAGTAAATTGTCAATTAATCTTAAGCAATATAAAAATCTTTTAGGTGGATTTTATCCCCCATCACATATCTTTATCTCTACTTCTTTTTTGGAAACTCTAACAAAAAAAGAAATTCATTCAGGATTTGGTGAAATGTTACATTATTATTTAGTTAATTCAATTGATGATTATCTATTCTTTAAGTCTAAACTAAAAGATAATGACTTATTATTAAATATCGAAAGCTTTATAAAAAGAAGTTTATTAATAAAGAAAAAAATGATTGAAATTGACGAATTTGATACTGGGCCAAGGCATATTTTTAATTATGGACATTCTTTCGGACATGCTATAGAATCAGTAACTAATTATGATATTCCTCATGGTATAGCTGTTGCATATGGAATTGATCTAGCAAATTTGGTTTCAGTAAGAATGGGATTATTATCAAAGGTTGAAAGAAACAGAATTAGAGAATTATGTTCATTTGTTATTAATGATTACCCACTTCCTTATATTTCTATTCAAAAATTTGAAGAGGCGATTAGAAAAGATAAAAAAAATATTAACAATCAATTAGGTTTGATTTTGACAAGAGGAATTGGGAAAATGGAAAAAGTATTCTGTAAATTTGAAGATATTAAAAGTACTATTGATGATTTTTTTAATCAAAAACAATACTCAAAAGATCTTATATGATGAATACAAATTTTAATTTTAAAGGTCATATAGCTTTAGTTACTGGTGGTTCAAGAGGAATTGGGAAGGCTGTCGCTTTAAAATTATTAGATACAGGATCAGAAGTTATCATTACTGGTAAAAATAAAACTACTAAAGGCTGGTGGACTGATTATCCTAATTGCAACTATTTATCAGTTGATTTCACTATTGAACTTGATGTTAAAAATTTTTTTAAAAAAATTGAAAATTATAATTTTGACCTATTAATTAATTCTGCAGGAATTATAAATAACACTTTACTTTCTAATATTAACAATGAAGAAATTGAAAACATTTTTAAAATTAATCTTTTTTCAATTATAAAAACGCTTAGCCAGTGTACCAAATATATGAAATTGACGAAATACGGTAAAGTTGTTAATATTTCTTCAATTGCGGCATTGAATTCTAGACCTGGATTATCAATATACTCATCAAGTAAGGCTGCAGTTTTATCCTTAACAAGAACTGCAGCTTTAGAATTTGCGAGTTACAATATATTAATCAATTCTGTATGTCCAGGGTATACAGAGACGGACATGTTAATTTCTTTAGATAAAGAGAAAAAAAATAATCTATTAAATAATGTACCATTGGGTCGTTTTTGTAAACCTGAAGAAATTGCAGATTTAGTTTTATTTTTACTTTCTAATAATAATAAACACATAACAGGTCAGACTTTTATCATTGATGGAGGTGTGACAATAAAACAATAAAAATATGAAAATAGTTGGAATGATTCCTGCAAGATTAGGAAGTAAAAGAATTTTTCAAAAAAACTTAAGAATTTTAGGAGGCAAACCTTTAATTGCGCATATTATCGAATCTGCACTTGCAACTAAAAAATTTGATGAAATTTATATCAATTCTGAATCTGATGTATTTGAAGAAATTGCAACAAATTATGGTATTAAATTTTATAAACGTGATGAAAATTTAGCAGGTGATAGTAATATAAATGATGAGTTTTTAATTGATTTTGTAAAAAATATTGAAAGTGACATCTGTATTCAATTACTACCAACATCTCCTTTTATAGAATCAAACCAAATTTTGAAATTTGTTGATGAAATGCTAAATAAAAATTATGAAACATTAGTATCTACAAGTAGACATCAAATAGCTGCCGTTTACAATAATAAGCCTATCAATTTTACCTTTAACGAACCCCATAGATCTTCTCAAACAATGAATCCAGTTTTTACGTATGCCACTGTTTTGATGGGGTGGAATACAAGACAACTAATAAAAAATTTTGAAACAAATGGTTATGTCTATCATGGGGTTGAAGGTAAGACAGGGTACTTTGAATTAGCTGGTTTGGCATCTATTGATATAGATAATGAAGACGATTTTATTTTAGCGGAATTTGTTATAAATAATAAATTACAACAAGCGTCTAGAGTTCCCGAATACTATAAAACTTCTGAAACTACCGAAATAGACGTCCCTGCAATTTTAGTGAAGGATGGAATTCAAGTTACAGATTTTAATAACGAAAATCTACCTATATCAGATTTGACTAGTATTATAAACGAATCTAATTCTACAATATCCTGGTGTAGAAGAATTGTAAATACTGAAAATAATAGTGCAACTTTAATTTCTCAACTACCTGGGGAAGGTAATAGATTACATTATCATCCAGATTGGAATGAATGGTGGTATATTTTACGTGGTGAATGGAAATGGGAGGTAGAGGGCGAGGAATTAATTGTTAAAGAGGGGAATTTAGTTTTTATTGAAAAAAATAAATGGCATAAAATTACTGCAATTGGTGAAGTTCCTGCTGTAAGACTAGCTGTTAGTAGGCAAGATGTAAAACACGTTTATAAAAAATATATAATATGATTACAGGTTTAATTGATAACTGGGACAATTGCCCTATTATAAAATCAAATATAATTTGGGAAAAAATTTTCATTTGGCTTCAAAGCAGGTGGGAGACATTAGAAATTGGTGAATATATATTACCTTTTGGAGATTGCAAAGTTAGAGTTATGCAATATGACCTCAAAAATAGAGATTCTGCAAATTTTGAAAGCCATCTTTACACAATTGATTTACAATTAACAATTATAGGTACAGAAGGAATAGAATGGATGCCAATTTCAAAGTTAAATAAAAGAGGTATATACATAGAAGAAAAAGACTTTCAATTTTATGAAACTCCAAAATCCTCTTGTGGAAAAATAAATAATATTAAAGGTGCATTTTGTATTTTATTTCCCGAAGATGGTCATATGCCACAATTAGTAACAGAAGACCAAAACACCTTTGTTAAAAAACTAGTTGTCAAAATACCAACAAAATCTTTATAAAATTTATTTATGCTAAAAATTTACAATGCGACAAAAACTTTAGAAGATTATAATCTTAATTTAGTTTATACCAAAAACAAGATAGAAGCAGACTTAATAATTATTGGTGGCAAATCTATAAATTTAAATGAATTTCCAAATTTGAAAGGAATTTTTAAAACAGGCGTTGGAACTGATAATTTACCATTTGAACAAGCAAAAGAGAAAGATATACATATTCAATTACCTTCAGAGAAAACTAAGTCAATTATTTATGATGAGACAGCTTCCTTTACCTGTTTTCTTATATTCAGATCATTGTTTGATAATCTAGGTGACTTTACAGCATGGGAAAAAATTAATCGGACGGCATTAAGTAATAAGAGATTACTAATTCTAGGACAAGGAAAAATTGGACAAAGGGTAGTAGATAGAATGAGTAGCTTTATGGAAGTATTAACATATGATCCATTATTTAATGAAAAAGATGAGCTTGTGCCTCTAATTAAACTTGCTGATTGTATATCGATTCATATACCATTGAACATAGAAACAAATAATTTATTTAATGCTGATTTACTTTCATTTATGAAAAATAATGCAATATTAATTAACACATCGAGAGGACAAATAGTTCATGAAACTTCTTTGTATAACGAATTAAAATCAAATCGTCTTAAAGCTGCGTTTGATGTATTTTGGGAAGAACCATATAAAGGTATTTTATTAAAACTTAGTAAAGAACAATTCTTTTTTACACCGCATGTTGCAAGTACTTGTAAGGAATTTTTAGAAGGACTTTCAAGTGATTTTTTATTATTTTATAAACAATTAGATTTAAAAGTCAATGAGAAAAATTAAAATAGGTATCATCGGTTTTGGAAAAATGGGAAAACTTAGGGCAGAAGTAGTTGAACAAATTGGAATAGGGGAGATAATCTGTATATATGATACAATTCATCATAATGATACAAAATATAAACAATACAATAATGTAGATGAACTATTAAACTCAGGAATAGAAATTCTATTTATTTGTACACCGAATTATAGAATTAAAGATTTAACAATTTCTGCAATAAAAAAAGGAATTCATGTATTTGCTGAAAAACCACCTGGCATAAATCTCGATGAAGCGATATGTATGCAGAATGAACTTATATTAAACAATAAGAATACTGTATTAATGTTCGGTTTTAATCACAGACATCATGCAAGTGTTCAAAAAATGAAAAAAATTATTGAAGATGATTTGATGGGTAAAGTATTATGGATGAGAGGAAGATATGGAAAAGAAGTAGATAGCAGTTTTTTTAAAGGATGGAGAGTAAAGAAGGAACTTTCTGGAGGTGGAATTATGTTAGATCAGGGAATTCATATGCTAGATTTATTTTTATATTTAGGGGGTGATTTTGATCAAGTTAAATCCTTTGTATCAAATCTTTTCTGGAAAATTCCTGATATTGAAGATAATGTTTTTGCTATATTGAAGAATTCTAATTCTGGCTTGTGTGCATCACTTCATTCTACAATGACTCAATGGAGGTATTTATTTTCGCTTGAAATTTTCTTAGAAAAAGGATCTTTAATCTTAAATGGGCTTAAAACTAGCTCTGGAGCATATGGAGATGAAGTATTAACAATTAAATATAACGATAATTTAAACCATTCTGAGGAAATAACTTATCATGAGAATATATCATGGAAGTCAGAGATACTACATTTTTTTGATTGTATTTATGATTCCAAGCAGCCACAATATGGAAATATCAATGACGCTTTAAAGTTGATGGAAATTATCGATAAAATATACAAAGATGGAGTTTAATAAAAAACCAAAATTTATTATTATATATCCTTATAAATTTCATGAATTTACCTGGAATTTATACGAGCTTGATAATATTTCAGAGTTTTGTGATTTATTAGTCATTGATTTATCGCAATTATTATATAAAGAATTCTCTGATAAAATTTCTTCAAAATATTTTATTGACAGTAGAGTCATTAAGATTAGCACATATTCAGATTTTATAAAAATATTTAAAAGAGATTTAAAAAATTCACAAAACATAACAATTTTAAATGAAATACCTTGGAATAATTTAAATTGTTTTATTTTAAATCTAATTATACTTTCTTGTATTAAAAATATTAAAGTTAAAATGTTTGATTTGTTTAATGGGGGTGTTCCATTTCATTTAAATAATTCAGTATTTAATAAAAAAAAATATTTTTTTAATATTCAACTTAAAAAAATCATAAATTTAGTTATTTCTAAATCATTATTTTTCTTATCAAATATCTTTAATAAGAAAATTACACATAGGTTAGTCGCAGGAGAGCGATGGAAAGATTTAGCGCTTAAAACACATCCATTTAATGTAAAAATTGTGCAAGGTCATTCAAATGATTATAGTAATTGTATAATTAAAAACCAACAAAATATTAATATAGTTTCATTTCCTAAAGCAGTTTTATTAGATAGTGCTGGACCAGCATTCATAAGTGATGCTTTTTTTGAAAAGTTAGAAATATATAGAACTATTAATTGTTGGTATCCACTGCTTGTAAATTTTTTTAATGACATTGAAAGCAGATTTAATTTAATCGTTGAAGTAGCTGCACACTATAAATCCGAACATGAACCATATTCGCAATATTTTGGAGGCAATAGACTTGTCAAATATAATGATACTTATAATATGGTAAAAGATAGTAAATTTGTTATAACCATAAATAGTACAGCAATTTCTTATGCAGTTATTTATAATAAACCAATACTATTTATTTATTCTAATGAATTATTAAAAGAAACAAATACAATGAATTATATAAATGAATTAAGTAATTATCTTGGTACAAAACCAATAAATTTAGATAATTTACCATCAAATATCTCCGAATATTTAAACATTGATAATGAAAAATATATTAGATATGTAAGAGAAGTACTTTCATCAAACATATCATTAAAACCTAATTCTAAAATAATATTAGATGAAATCATTGCAAAATAGTTAAAAATAATCTTATGATTGAAAAATTTTATATTTGGGAAGGAGTTTATGAAAATTTTGAAATTGCTGAACAATATTCTAATGGAAGCGGTTTTAATAGCGAGATATGGAATGAAAAATCACTTAAAGTTGCCTTAGAGTGTTTGGAATGTATAAAATTAAATAAACAAATCCCACAATTTTATAAACAAAGGAGTAATTTGCTACCTCCATTAGTCGCTTTATTATTATTAAATAAACCTTTTATTAAAATTTTAGATTACGGCGGTGGTTTAGGAATTGGCTATATGACACTAATTGAAAGCATAACTAATTTAGAAAATAAAGTTGATTATACAGTTATAGAATTACCAAAAACTGTGCATCAATTGAAACAAATTAATAAACAAATTAATGCAATAGAAACAATACCAATTTCTAAAAAATACGACATAGTACATTCTGCATCAGCAATACAATATATCGATGATTGGAAGGGGTTACTCGTTAATTTATTTACAACTAAACCAGAATTTATTTTACTCTCAGATGTTTTCGCTGGTTCGATTCCTACTTTTGTTACATTACAAAATTATTATGGAAATAAAATTAAGAGTTGGTTTTTCAATTTAGAGGAATTTGTACTTTTTTTTTCAGAACATGGTTACAAATTAATCATGAAATCTACAGTTACTTCTAAAAGAAACGAAAACGATGATGAATTACCTATGGATAATTTTCCAGAAACTCATAAAATTAAGTATACATTACACCTGCTTTTTGTCAATAATAATAAAATTGTATAAATTAATATTAAATAATGCTAAATCATCTTTTAACCATCGTTTTAACTTTAAAAAACAGATCAGATTTTACTTACAGATGGATGAATTATATGAATGATATTTGCTGCCCTTATAAAATTTTAATTGCAGATGGAGGAGATGATTTAGAAGTTGAAAATACCTTGAAGATAAATACTAATTATCCAAATATTATTTTTGAATATTTCAAATTTCCATATGATAACACTTTAATTCAATTTTATAGTAAACTTGAAAAAATAATTGATCAAGTAGAAACTAAATATTTTTTACTAGCAGACAATGATGATTTTTTTATTTTCAATCATTTTAACAAGCTTATAGAAATTTTAGAAAATGATAATTCTTATATAGGTGCACGTGGTAAGTTAATTAATTTATCTATCTATGATAACGATGGAATTATTACAGGTACCCCATTAGGTAAAAGTTATATTGCATTATCTAAAGATTCTAAAGATATAAATAATACTAGTCCAATAAATAGAGTTGAATTTCTATGTAACAATTTTAGTAAATTTGATTATTATACAAATTGGTACTGTATTTTTAGAAAAAATGATTACTTAAAAATTTTTAAAAAATTAAATATAATACCTATTAAAGAAGTTATTGTTAATGAAATTTTAATGAATGTTTTGCTTGCATTTAATGGTAAAATATATATAAATAGTGAACCTTTTATAATAAGACAATTAAATTCATCAATGTTAGGAGATAAGCTTATGCATGGCAATTCTTTTCTAGAGAGATGTTTAGTTAATGGTGCATTTACTGATTTTACAAACTCAATAAACAATTATACCGATGCTGATCAAGCCAGTAAAGATAAGATTTTAGCCTCTATAGCAACCTGGTTGGAATATTTTATATATAATAATTATAAACAAAATAGTAATAATAATCATTTTTTTAGTTTCATTAAATTATATATAAAAAATAATACCTATATTTATAAAGTATTTTATTATCTTTATTTAAAATATAGAAATTTAAAAAATAAAGATAATAAAATACATATTGTAAATTTACCTAAAATCGAATCATACATTTTGATAAAAAACAAAACAATAAATTAAAAAATTTAAAATGAATAAATGTCTAATTTGCGATAATGATATCATACCATTTATTTCTTATGGTAACATGCCAATTGCGAACGGTTTTTTAACTAAAGAAAAATTTAATGATGAATATTATTTTCATATGCAAGTCGCACATTGTGATAACTGTAATATGGTTCAATTGATTGAGACACCAGAGAGGCAGATGATGTTTAATGATAATTATGCTTTTTATTCAGGAACATCTATTTCAATGAAAGAACATTTCAAGCTTTTTGCTCTAGATGTTAAAAATAAATATTTAAATAACCCAGATCCATTTGTGGTTGAAATTGGTAGTAATGATGGAATTATGCTAAATAATTTTAAAGATTGGAAAATTAGACATCTTGGTATTGAACCATCAGCTAATGTTGCAAAAGTTGCACAAGATAAAGGCATAAACACTATTATTGAATTTTTTGACGAAAAATTAGCAAAGAAAATTGTAGACGAAAATGGACAAGCAGATGCTTTTATCGCAGCTAATGTAATGTGCCACATTCCTTATTTTCATTCTATAGTTGAAGGAATAAGTTTATTGGTAAAAAAATCTGGTATAGTAATATTTGAAGAACCTTATGCTGGAGATGTTATTGAAAAAACTACCTATGATCAAATTTATGATGAACATACTTTCTTATTTTCAATATCTTCTATAAACTATATTTTCAACCAGCATGGAATGGAGGTTATTGATGTAATTCATCAAGATACTCATGGTGGATCTATGAGATATATTATTGGTCATAAAGGAGAAAGAATTATATCTGAAGGAACAAAAAAGCAACTTAAAAAAGAAAGTGAATTAGGGCTTGATAATCCAACCACTTATTTAAATTTTAAAGAAAACTGTGAAAATTCTAAGAAAGAGTTAAAAAAATTATTATTAAATTTAAAAGAAAATAATTCCAGGGTTGTTGGTTACGGAGCAACTTCAAAAAGTACTACCATTTTGAATTATTCAAATATTGGACCAGATTTAATTGAATACATATGTGATAATACTCCAATAAAACAAGGGAAGTATAGTCCTGGTAAACATATTCCTATTGTGCCAATAGAAACATTTAGAGAAAATTATCCAGATTATGCAGTTTTATTTGCTTATAATCATGCACAAGAAATTATGGAGAAAGAAAAAGATTTTGTAAATAAAGGAGGAAAATGGATTTTGTATGTACCAAATATACATATAAAATGATAAATGGAGTAGAGTATAGTAATATAGAATCACATATCGATGAAAGAGGTTTTTTTCGTGAATTATTTAAATTAAAAACTTCTTTCACTAATGAAGGAATTGGTCAATTAAGCCATTCTTTAGTATATACTGGTATAATTAAAGCATGGCATAGTCATAAAGAACAAACTCAATGGAATTATGTTTTAAATGGTACCATTTTCGTTGCATTACATGATTTGAGAAAAGATTCCAATACATTTCGAAAAACCATAACATTTCTTGCTGGTGAAAATGAAAGACCATTTATTTACAAATTCCCACCAGGAGTTGCTCATGGCTATAAGTGTATTAATGGACCAATGAATATAATTTATGTTACTTCAGGAAAATATGATTTAAATGACGAAATTAGAATTCCCCATGATGATGTAAACATAGATTTTGATTGGCTTAAAATAAGTAAAATTAAATGAGGATTTTGTTAACTGGTTCTAATGGTATTATTGGACAACAAGTTCTAGATACTTTAATTAAAGAATCAAATGAGCATGAAATATTTTTAATAAATAGATCAACGCCACTCAAGTATTCAAAATCAAAAAAAAATAAGATTAAATATTTCGAACTAGATTTATTAAAAATTGATAAAAATAGGATAGATGATTTGATGAAATTGATAAATCCTGAAATCTTTTTTCATTTAGCATGGAATACAAGTCATAACGAATATTTAACAACAAAGGATAATATATTATGGGAATCTGTCACTATTAATTTAATAAATAGTTTTTATATATTTGGCGGAAGAAAATTCATAGGAATTGGCACAAGCTTAGAATATGACTGGACTGACTTAAGTAATAATAAATTAAATGAATTTACATCAAATTTATCAGGTTCTAAATGGCAATATGGACAGTCAAAATTAAAAATTTTTAGACATCTAGAATCTTTAAAAAATATTGAATATTTATGGTGTAGAGTGTTCTTTGTTTTTGGGCCAAATCAAGAAAAATCAAGATTATTACCTAAAATATTGAATAGTTTTTATGATAGAAATAGTCCAATTTCTTTAAATTTAAATTTAAGAAGAGATTATATTTCTACATTTGAAATTGCAAAGCAGATGATTATGCTTATGAAGATTAATTATTCCGGCCCGGTAAATATTTGTAGCGGCAGTTCAATCGAACTAAATTTTCTCGTAGAAGCAGCTTCAAAAATATTAAAAATGGATCCAAATATTTCAAAAAATATATATAAAGATGATTTTGAAATCAAAGATATAAGTGGTGATTTAGGAGTGATAAAAATGTTATTTAAGAATTATACATATACAAAGAAAAATATCGTTTTAGACATAAAAAAAATAATAAATTATAATCAAAAAAAGTACACAAATGAAATTAACTTCAAGACAGACATCGATTAATGATGCTAGAATACTTAAATTAGATCAGAATATTGCAAATGAGGGAATTTTAACAATTGCTCAGTTTCAAAAAAATATTCCATTTAAAATTGAGAGAGTTTTTTTTATTAGGCCTTCTAAAGAAAAAACATTACGTGGGAATCATTCTCATAAATCTTTGACTCAATTTATGATTTGTTTGAATGGTAGTATTGAAATTATTGTAGATGATTCCTTTGAAAAAAAAACAATTACTTTAGACAAGTCTTCGGAGGGTTTTCTAGTTCCTCCTGATATTTTTTGTTGGCAAAATTATTTAACTGAAGATGCCTTATTATTAGTTTTATGTGATAAGCCTTTTGATGAAAAAGATTATATAAGAGATTATGATGAATTTGTAAAATATATAAAACATAAAACTATAGTACTTCAATCGAATAATATAAAATTAAATTTAGGTTGTGGAGGAAGGCCTCTTGATGGTTATATTAATGTAGATATGGATTCTTTAGATGAAATTAGAGCACGTTATCCAAATAGAAAATATGATGATTCTATAGTAGTAGTTAATTATGATTTGTTTAACTTACCATTTACCGATAATTCTGTGGAAGAAATACGTTCTGAAGCTTTAATTGAACATTTGCCTTTTATAGATGAGCCAAAGTTTTTTAAAGAAGTAGTTAGGGTTCTCAAGCCGGGTGGAAAATTATATCTAACAACTGTAGATTTTGAAAAAGCTTGTGTAAAATGGATAAATTCCAAAGACAATTGGCTGGAATTTTATAGAGATGATGAAGAAGCTATAAAACAAGAACATTGGTTTGGTAATAATTCGTATAATGCTAATAATAGATGGGGATATTTAACTGCCACTTTTTATGGTAGTCAAAATGGAGCTGGACAATTTCACACAAATTGTTATAGTGAAGGTAAATTTAGAGCAATTTGTATTTTTTTAAATTTAAAAATTGAAAAAATAGAGAAATTTAACTGGCAAGGAGAAAGAGATGATATGATAGCATTAACAGCAATCAAAAATTAATTTTTAATTTAATTTAAGATGAAATTTATAATTACTGGAGCACTTGGACATATAGGTTCATTTATAATTAGAGATATTGCAAATCAACATCCTAATTCAGAAATAATTTTAATCGATAATATGATGACTCAGAGATATTGCTCTTTGTTTAATTTACCGAAAAATATTAAATTCAAATTTATAGAAGCTGATATATTAAATTTCGATTTTAATAAATTATTAAATGATGCTGATATATTAATACATTTAGCTGCAATTACTGATGCAGCTGGTAGTTTTGAACGAGCCGAAGAGTTAGAAAATAATAATTTTAATGCAACAAAAAAAGTAGCGATTGCATGTACTCAAACAAGAGCAAGATTAATTACTTTATCATCTACAAGTGTATACGGTACCCAAAAATTATTAGTGTCAGAGAACTGTACAGAAGAAGAGTTAAAACCACAAAGTCCATACGCAAAAACAAAACTAAAAGAAGAAGAATTTGTAATCAATTTATGTCAAAATCAAGGTTTAAAAGCGGTTGTTTGTAGATTCGGTACAATTTTTGGACCATCTATTGGAATGCGATTTCATACAGCAGTAAATAAATTTTGTTGGCAAGCAGTAATGGATATTCCACTATCAGTCTGGAGTACTGCATTTGAACAAAAAAGACCTTATTTAGATCTCAAAGATGCATCAAATGCATTTGCACACATTATAAAAAATAATATATTTGATGGCAATATTTATAATGTACTAACACTAAATGCAACTGTTAAAGAAATCGTTGAAATAATACAATTAAAGTATCCAAATCTAAAAATTAATTTTGTTAATAATCAAATCATGAATCAATTGTCATATGAGGTTTCGAATTCAAAATTTACAAATACTGGTTTTGTATTTAATGGAAATCTTAAAAATAGTATTTTTGAAACTATTGATTTACTTCAATGTGCAAACTCTAATTAAAAAATTATACAAATGATACAATGTGCAGATCCGTTACAACAGTATCTCAGAAAAAAAAATGAGATAAAAGAAGCGATATATAATGTGCTTGAAAATGGAAACTACATATTAGGACCTCAAACAAAAAAATTTGAAAATAATTTTGCAAATTTTTGTGGTGTGAAATATGCAATTGGGGTTGCAAATGGGACTGATGCTTTATTTCTTGCACTCAAAGCTTTAGATATCAAAAGAGGAGATGAAGTCATCACAGTTTCTCATACTGCACTTGCAACTATATCAGCAATTTTAGCAAGTGGAGCAATTCCTGTATTAGTTGATATAGATTTGTTTTATAATATTGATCCATTTAAACTTAAAAATGCAATTACAAAAAAAACCAAAGCAATAATTGTTGTCCATTTATATGGACAAATGGCTGATTTAGATACAATAAAATCTGTTACTTCTGAATTTAAAATTCCAATTATTGAAGATTGTGCTCAAGCAACTGGAGCGGAATACAAGGGAAAGTCTGCTGGAAGTATTGGAGATATTGGATGTTTTAGTTTTTATCCAACAAAAAATTTAGGTGCAATTGGAGATGGCGGAATGGTAGTAACTTCAAATACAAATATTTATAACCGAATTATTAGATTGAGGCAATATGGTTGGGATTCCCAGCGAAATACAATAGAGTCTGGTATAAATTCAAGATTAGATGAGCTACAGGCAGCTATCTTGAATGTCAAATTGAATTATCTGAATGAAGATAATGAAAAAAGAAGAATTATTGCTTCATTTTATTCAAATGAACTGAAAAATATTGATTATATAGAATTGCCTAAAGAAAGGGAGTCTTCTAAGCATGTATATCATTTGTATGTAATTAAAATTAAAAATAGAAGCCATTTTAAAAATAAATTAGAAGAGAAGAAAATTTTTGCAGGAATTCATTATTTAAACTTACCTCATCTTCAAAATGGGTATAAAAATCAATTAAAGATTTCGAATGATGGCTTAAATTATACCGATTCTATTTTAGATGAGATACTTAGCCTTCCAATGTACCCCGAACTTACAATAAATCAGGCCAAAGAAGTTGTTGCGGAACTTAAAAATATATAATTAAAAATCTTGATTAATAAATTTGAGAATCAGACATTGCTTGCATATGCACTTGCCCAGGAACTATTTATTATTATAAGGGAAGCTATTTTAATTCATAATGAATGTCATATTGTGCTTCCTGGAGGGGAATCTGCCAAAAAGGCTCTAATTATACTGTCTAAAATGAGAATAAAATGGGATAAAATTTTTATTTATCCGAGCGATGAAAGGTGTGTTAGAAAAGGGGATATAGAAAGAAATGATTTATTTCTTTCTAACCTTTTTTTTATCAATTCTAACTTACCAAAAAATAACTTTATTAATATACCTGCAGAATTAGGCCCACAAAAAGGCGCAGAGTTATATAGTAAAATCATTGAAAATACTCCAATATTTGATTTAGTATTATTAGGGATGGGTCCAGATGGCCATATTGCCAGTTTATTTCCTGAAAATTTATTATTAGAAAGCAATTATGAAGATGTGGTTTCTGTAATTAATTCCCCCAAGCCCCCTACAGATAGAATAAGTTTAGGGTACAACAGAATATTAATATCAAAAAATAGATGGGTAATAGTAAATAATATTGCCAAATTTAATATGATGAATTTAGCACTAAAAGGAAATAAATTGCCAATTTCTATAATTAACCCTACAAAATGGTTTGTAACAATAGACTAACTTATTAATATATGATAATGAATAATTTTGGATTAAAATTCAATAATAAAAAAATTTTAATAACTGGACATACCGGATTTAAAGGATCTTGGTTAACCACTTGGTTAAAATTACTTGGAGCAGAGGTTTTAGGTGTTTCTTTGGATTTACCAACAATTCCTTGTCATTTTTCAGCTGCAAATTTGGATAAAAACATAATTGACGTCAGATTAGATATTAGAGATTACAAAAAGATTAATAATATAATAATCGATTTTAAACCAGATTTTGTATTTCATTTAGCAGCACAAGCTATAGTAAAGAAATCATATACTAACCCTATTGAAACTTGGGAAACAAATGTAATGGGAACCTTGAATGTTTTAGAATCATTAAGAAAACTAGAGAATGATTGTGTTGCAATTATAATAACAAGTGATAAATGTTATGACAATGTTGAATGGGTTTGGGGTTATAAAGAAACTGATAAACTTGGGGGGCCAGATCCTTATAGTGCTTCAAAAGGAGCAGCCGAACTTGTTTTTAATTCATATTATAAATCTTATTTTTTAAATAATTCTAATATAAAAATAGCTTCAGCGCGAGCTGGAAATGTTATTGGAGGAGGTGATTGGGCAGAGAATCGAATAATTCCTGATTGCGTAAAAGCTTGGTCTGAAAATAAAGTAGTAGAATTGAGAAATCCAAATTCTACAAGACCTTGGCAACATGTATTAGAGCCTCTTAGTGGCTATTTAAATTTAGCGATGAACCTATTTGATAATTCTCAATATCATGGAGAGTCGTATAACTTTGGTCCTCCTGGAGATCAAAATTATACAGTTCAACGATTGGTAGAACAAATGAGTGAATATTGGAATCAAGTTAAATGGAAAGATACATCTGAACTATTTAAAGGTCCATATGAGTCAGGGTTACTTAAATTAAATTGTGACAAAGCTTTATTTGATTTAGATTGGAAATCAACTCTTAATTTCGACCAAACTGTTAAATTTACAGCAGAGTGGTATAAAAATTATTATAATTCAGGTCAAGAAATAAAAGATTTTACCGAAGATCAAATAATTAATTATACAAATATTGCAAGTGCAAAAAATAATCTTTGGGCATATAAAACAGGTTTATAATTCCCTAACTAAAAATTAAAATAATGCGTAATTTCAGAATCTAAAAACTTATTAATCACTTAATAAAAATATTGCCATTTATTTTTCTAACACCTATATTTGTAATTGTGTTTCATCTTATAAAAGATGAAAAATTACAATAATAAATTAATTATGAATGATTTAATTGTAACAAAACTTGAAAGAATCCATACTAAAGGTGGGGATGTATTGCATGCATTAAAAAAAAGTGAATCTAGTTTTAAAACATTTGGTGAAGCTTACTTTTCATTTATAGATTATAATTGTGTTAAAGGTTGGAAGATGCATAAAGAAATGACTTTGAATTTAATTGTTCCAATTGGTAATGTTAAATTTGTTTTTTTTGATACAAATAAAAATTTAATTCAAATGTTAGAAATTGGAGAAAAAAATCATATGAGAATTACAGTTTCTCCTAAAATTTGGTTTGGCTTTAAAGGGTTATCAAAAAAAAATTTGGTTTTAAATATTGCCGATTTACAACATGACCCTATTGAAGTTGAGAGAGTTAATCTAGAAAGTTTTAATTTTAATTGGTAAAATATGAAAATAATAATATTAGCAGGGGGTTTCGGAACAAGATTATCAGAATATACTGATGCAATACCCAAACCAATGGTTACAATTGGTGGCAAGCCAATAATATTTCACATTATGAATCATTATGCTAAATATGGATTCAAGGAGTTTTGTATAGCATTAGGCTATAAGTCTGAGATAATAAAAGATTACTTTCTAAATTATAGGACGTTAAACTCTGATTTTACAATTGATCTTGGTAGCGGTGAAATTATTCATCACAACTTTGATAATTTAGACTGGAAAATAACTTTAATTAATACTGGAGAAAATACAATGACAGGGGGCCGAGTTAAGAAAATCCATAAGTTTATAGGAAATGAAACTTGTATGTTGACATATGGAGATGGTGTTTGTGATGTAAATATAAAAGAACTTTTAAATTTTCATAATACACATAAAAAATTAGTAACTGTAACAGCAGTTAGGCCACATGCCAGGTTTGGTGAACTTGAAATTAATGATAATAATTTGGTTGAAAATTTCAAAGAAAAACCACAAATCAATAACGGTTGGATTAATGGTGGCTTTTTTGTTTTAGAACCTCAGTTTTTTAATTATATAGAAGGTGATAATACTTTCTTAGAAAAGGAACCATTAGAAATAGCTGCAAAAAATAATCAATTACTAGCATTTAAACATACTGGATTTTGGCAATGTATGGATACAAAAAGAGATCGAGATTCACTTGAAGAATCATATATTAATAAAATAGGACCTTGGAAATGATGTTAAAAAAGAAAATATTAATTTTAGGCGGCACTGGATTTATTGGCAAATATTTGGTTAAATCTTCTTTATTACAAGGATGGGATGTTACTAGTGTAAACTATAAAAAAAATATTTGTTTAGATGATAATGTTATTTGTCATCAAATTGATTTAAATAATTTATCAGAACTGTATAAAATTGCAAATATTGAATATGATTATATAGTTAATTTAGCTGGATATATAGACCATTCAAATTATTTCAATGGTGGTGTATCAGTAATTAATAATCATTTAAATATTTTATATAATATAGTTAACTCAATTTCTAGAAAAAATTTAAAAAGATTTATACAAATTGGTAGTAGTGATGAATATGGAAACATACCTGCACCTCAAAGTGAAAGTATGCAATGCATGCCTTTCTCCCCTTATTCATATTCAAAACTTTCAGCCACCAATTTTTTATTAATGCTAAATCTTAATGAAAATTTTCCGGTAACTATAATACGACCTTTTTTAGTATATGGCCCCGAACAAGGAATTAATCGATTTTTACCTCAACTAATTAAAGCATGTTTTAATAGAATTGATAATTTTAACATGACTAAAGGCGAGCAACTTAGAGATTATTGCTATATTACTGATGTTATTAATGCAATCATAATGATACTTAATTCAGATAAATTTATAGGAGAAATTGTCAATGTTGGTTCTGGAATCCCAATTAGTATTAAATCAATTACTGAATTAGTTTGTAATATAATTGGGATTAATCAAAATGCTATTGAAAATAATTTACAATATAAAGAAAATGAAAATATGGCGCTTTATGCAGATATTTCTAAGATCTATAAAGCTATTGGATGGGCCCCTTTAATATCAATAAATGAAGGCTTAGCCTTGACAATTAATTATATAAGAGATCATGATGAATTGTAATCCACTTGTCAGTATAATAGTGAATTGTTTCAATGGTGATAAATATTTAGAAATAGCAATTTCAAGTATATTTCAACAAAGTCATAAGAATTGGGAAATAATTTTCTGGGATAACCAATCCAATGATAAGAGTTATGATATTTTAAGAAAGTTTAATGATTCAAGAATAAAATATTATTATGCTAAAAACAAAACACTTTTATATGAAGCACGTAATCTTGCATTAGAAAAAGCGGAAGGAGAATTTATATCTTTCTTGGATGTAGATGATTGGTGGGAACCTAATAAATTAGAAAAACAAATTTTATTATTTAATAATCCTAAAATTGGAGTAGTATATTCAAATTTTTGGTTTTATAACACAATTAGAAATAAAGTTAGGGTAATAAACAATAATAAATTACCAACAGGAAATATTGAATTAAAATTATTACAAAAAAATTTTATTGGTCTTTTAACTATTATGATTAAGAAAGAAGCCTTAGATATTCTAAATAAAAAATTTGATAGTAGATTTCATATTATAGGTGATTATGATTTGATGTTAAGAATATCTAGAAATTGGGATTTTAATGTCTGTCAAATCCCATTGGCATATTATAGATGGCATGGAGAAAATGAATCTATAAAAAATAAATATTTAGGTATACAAGAATTAGAAACTTTATTATTTGAATTAGTCAATTATAAAATTTATGATTCTAATTCGTTAGAAATTAAAAAACTTACAACTCATATAGCTTATATAAAATGTATATATTATAAAGAAAATTATAATATTGTCAAAACTATGAATTTTTTAATGCAATTGCCTTTTGGAATTAATAAAATAAAATTATTTATTATTTTTTTAATTCCAAACAAAATTTTTTCTAAATTTCGATTTAAATAAATGATTATCTTAACTAATAATAATTATATCTCATATAATAAAATATTGAAATTTCTAAATATTTTATTGTTTATTACGACGTTTACTTTTTATATTTTTCATGAAAAGCCTATATATATAAATAACTATACATTTATTATATATTCTTTATTATCAATACAAGTTTTTTATTTTTTAAAATATGAAAATAAATATAGCAATCCATTTATACTTTTACTAATTTTTATTTTAATTGTTTATACTTATCCAAGAATAATAACTTTTTATTGGTATAATGATGATCTTCCTAATTTGACTTTAAACAGAATTATTAAAACAACATCATTCGATGTTAATTACACTTTAATATTTATCTTAATAGCCAATTTATTTATTTTTTTAGGATTAACATTAGGTAAATCAACATCAAAAAAAATTTCAAATCGTAAAGAAATAGTACTACAAAAATATAAAATAACAAAAGCTAAAAGTATATTTCTATTTTTTTTAATATTTCAACTTCTAACATACCCTATAAATGAAATTATTAGAAATAATTCATTTTTTTCATTATTCACTTTTCTCATAGATTCAAATAGAATATTACCATTTATTATACTATATATTTTAATTATTTTTAAATTTAAAAAAATAGAATTTAAAAAATACTTATTGAAATTTATTATTTTTATTATTTTATGGGCGTTATTAAATTATATTTCAGGTAATCGTTCTGCTTTTATTAATTTATTACAAATATTTTTTATAATTTCTTTGTTACTATGTTTTAATAAAATTAAAAAAAAATATTTTAGTATTATATTTTTAATTTTATTATTCTCAATTCCATTTTATATTATTGGCACTTTTAGTAGAGATTTAAAGTTAATAAATGATCAAAAAGTTTCTATAAATGAAGTTTTTGTTTTAGTTTCAAATAAGTTACCTGAATATTTTAATGATAATAATTTTATTTCACTATTAAATCCAATATTTAATAGAGTTGCGTATTTAGATTATTCAATTGATCTCATAAAAAATGCCGATCAATATCATAAAGTTGTTAATTTACAGCACTATTTTATGAGTATAATTGACGCAATAACCCCAGGTTTTGATATTTTCAATGTTCCTAAATCTGCTAATTCACTAATCGGGATTTATGGGAATGGGAATCTTTTTACCAAAAATGATATAATCAATGACTATCAATCTGATCAATTTAATGTTTATGGTGAATTTTATGTTGCTTATTTTAAATGGTTCTCTATAATTCCAATTTTTCTATTTTCTTTTTTATTTACATACATTTTTTATAGATTAGATGATGGAAATACCACGCATTTATTATGGAAATCTTTTATTTTATTTAAATATTTTAACTGGTTAATATCATTTGGTACTGATTGGTTGATAATTTATATAATTTATGATTTTATAACGTATTCTATTTTCATTTTTATTATAGAAAAAAAGTTTATAAATAAAGTTTATGTTTAAATTTTATTTATATCAAATTTCGTATTCAATTTTGAACTATTAATAATGAATATACTTTTTATAGCCCCTTTACCACCACCTATTACTGGACATTCTAAATGTGCAGAATTATTGTACAAACATTTAAAATTAGATAATCATGTTAAATTAGTTAATTTAAGTAAAAATAATTTCAAAAATGGCAAGTTTGATTTTTTTAGATTCTTACAAATCCTTAAAATATTTTTTTTAATATTCAAATATAAAAATAAATGCGATAAAGTATATTTTACAATTTCACAATCTTTTGGTGGAAATATAAAGGATTTATTAATTTATATTATATTAATTAATAAATTAGATAAAACCACTATACACCTTCATGGCGGATCAATTAAAACTAATTTATTTGATAAATATAACCTTATTTATAAAATAAATAATTTTTTTTATAATAAAATAAAAAATATTGTTATACTCGGAGAGTCACATATAAAAATATTTGATGCTATTGTTAATATTAACAATATTTATATTGTTAAAAACTTTTATGAAAAAATATTTTTATTAAATATTAATGAAATTAATATTAAGTTTAATGAAATAAATATTAAAAAATTAAAAATCCTTTTCTTAAGTAATATGCAAAAAGAAAAAGGTTATTTACATATTATAAATGCAATTAGTCTTATGAATATAAATTATTTAAATAATTTTGAATTTCATTTTGCTGGAAAATTTGATAATATTAAAGATAAGCTTGAATTTAAATCTAAAATTGACTATCAAACTAATATTTTTTATCATGATTTTGTAGACGGTTCTATAAAAAAAGAGTTACTGAAAAATACACATATTTTATGCTTGCCAACAACTTTTTTAGAGGGTCAACCTATTTCAATAATTGAGGCATATGCTTCTGGTCTAGTTGTTTTAGCACCTTTACAAGGAGGAATAGTTGATATTTTTAATATAAATAATGGTTATCCTATAGAAAGTAATGAATTTTCAATTTTGACTACATTGCAGAATATTTTATTTGATAAAAAATCCTTACTAAATATCGCTTTATATAATAATTCATATGTTAAAGAATCTTTTGATTTAAAAAATCATTTAAATCAAATCACATCAATACTAAAAAATTAAATCATGGTTTTTAATAACAAAACTCTATTAATTACAGGTGGGACTGGTTCATTTGGAAATGCTGTATTAAAAAGATTTTTAAATTCTGATATTAAAGAAATTAGAATTTTCAGTCGAGATGAAAAAAAACAACATGATATGCGTGTTGAAATGAAAAATGAAAAATTAAAATTTTATATAGGAGATGTTAGAGACTTAGACAGTATTTCTAATGCATTGAAAAATGTTGATTATGTATTTCACGCTGCTGCTTTAAAACAAGTTCCATCTTGTGAATTTTATCCAATTGAAGCTGTTAAAACTAATATTTTAGGTACAGAAAACGTTTTAAATGCAGCAATTATCAATCATGTAAAAAAAGTTGTTTGTTTAAGTACTGATAAAGCTGTATATCCAATTAATGCAATGGGAATTTCAAAAGCCATGATGGAAAAGGTCATGGTTGCTAAATCTAGGAATTCTGGTGATACCATTATCGTAGGTACTAGATATGGAAATGTAATGGCTTCTAGAGGATCAGTAATTCCATTGTTTCATGAACAAATAATAATGAATAAACCCATAACAATCACGGACCCCAATATGACAAGATTTATGATGACATTAGATGATGCAGTCGAATTAGTTTTATATGCATTTGAAAATGGCAAAAGTGGAGATATTTTTGTCCAGAAATCTCCAGCTTCTACAATTGGAGAATTGGCTGCAGCATTAAAAAAAATATACAATTCAAATGTTCCAATTACAATTATCGGTACAAGGCATGCTGAAAAACTATATGAAACACTCTTGTCTAAAGAAGAAATATTGTTATCAGATGATTTGGGGGATTATTATAGAATTAAAGCAGATAATAGAGATTTAAATTATAATAAATATTTTTCGGAAGGAATTAATATTGCCTCTACTTTAGATGACTACCATTCAGATAATACCAGAAGGTTAAATGAATTGGAACTAATAAAGCTTTTAGAAAGAATAGGGTATAAAGCTTAATTAAATGAGAATACTTATTTTGGGAGGTAACGGAATGATTGGACATAAAATGTATCATATAATTTCAAAAATTCATAATGATACATGGGTAACCCTTCGGAAAAGTTTACGTAGTTATAGTTATTCAGAAATTTATAATCCCGAAAAAGTTATTGATAATGTTGATTTAATTAATTTTCAAATAATATCGAATCAATTAAATAAAATTAATCCTGATATAATAATTAATGCTTGTGGAATAACAATAAGAAGGGGCATTGACATTTTAAAATCAAATAGTATAATTTTAAATAGTGCATTACCACATTTTCTAAATGAATGGGTTACATCTAATAATAAAAGATTAATTCATTTTAGTACAGATTGTGTATTTACAGGTGCTAAAGGTGATTATTTAGATAATGATAACAAAGATGCATTAGATTTGTATGGTTCAACCAAATCAATGGGGGAGGTATTTGATTCAAAATATGCAATTACTTTGAGGGGTTCAATGATTGGTAGTGAATTAGAAAATAAAACTGAATTATTTGAATGGTTTTTAAAACAAAATAATAAAACAATAAAAGGATTTAATAAAGTTATTTATTCTGGTATAACAACTACAAAAATGGCTGAAATTGTTTTAATTTTAATTAATCAATATCCTAATCTTAATGGAATTTATAATATTTCTTCAAAACCAATTTCTAAATTTGAATTATTGAAATTATGGAACGATTACTTTGATATAAACGCAAATATTGAAATCGATAATAGTTATACATCAAATAAAAATTTAATTTCGAATAATTTTTATAAAACAATTAGTATGAAACAACCAGATTGGATAGAATTAAGCAGTCAATTAAAAATTGATAATCTATTATATAATAATTTATACAACTAAAATTAGAGATTTATGAGTACTAAAGTTATGACTATTGTAGGAACAAGGCCTGAAATTATTAAGTTAAGTAGGGTAATGGCAGAGCTAGATAAAAATGTTGAACATATTTTGGTACATACTGGTCAAAACTATGATTTTGAATTGAATGAGATATTTTTTAAAGATTTGGGAGTTAGAAAACCAGACTTTTTTTTAAATGCAGTTGGAAAAACTACCGCTGAAACTATTGGCAATATTTTAATAAAATCTGACGAAATATTTGAAAAAGTTAATCCAGACGCAGTTCTATTATATGGAGATACCAATTCTTGCTTATCTGTAATTTCAGCAAAAAAAAGACAAATACCTATTTTTCATATGGAAGCTGGAAATAGATGTTTTGACCAAAGAGTTCCAGAAGAACTTAATCGCAAAATTGTAGATCATTTAAGTGATATAAATATGCCACTAACTGAACAAGCAAGAGATTATTTGATAAAAGAAGGAATTCGTCCCGAGACTATAATTAAAACAGGTTCATGTATGAAAGAAATTCTTTCTTTTTATAAAGATCAAATAGATAGTTGCGATGTTTTAGAAAGACTACAACTTGAAAAAGGTAAATATTTTATAGTATCTATACATAGGGAGGAAAATGTTGATTATCCTGAAAATCTTAAAAAACTAGTCGATTCTTTAAATGCATTAGCTGAAAAGTATAATTATCCAGTTATTGTTTCAACACATCCTCGAACACAAAAAAGACTAAATGACATCAAAAATGATATTGAATTAAGTCCACTTGTAAATTATATGAAACCGATGGGGTTTTTCGATTACATAGCGCTACAAAAAAATGCATGTTGTGTTATTTCTGACAGTGGAACAATAACTGAAGAGTCTTCAATTTTAAATTTCCCTGCTATAATGATAAGAATGGCACATGAAAGACCAGAAGGAATGGATGAAGGAACTGTTATCATGTCTGGAATCGAAAGAAATAGAGTTTTAGAGGCAGTAAAAATTATGGTTTATCAATTCAATAATAACCCTAACTCAATAAGAATTATTAATGATTATAATGTTGAAAATGTATCAATTAAAGTAGTAAGAATTATTTTAAGTTATATAGATTTTGTAAATAGAACAGTTTGGAAGAAAGACACTGTTAAAAAACAATTTTATAAAGTATAACTGTTTTAATTAAGAAAATGCGAATCCTTGTTATTACACAATATTTTTGGCCTGAAAATTTCAGAGTTAATGACTTATGTTTAGAATTACAAAATAGGGGCCATGAAATAACTGTTATAACTGGATTGCCAAATTATCCTAATGGTAGTTTTATGACGGGTTACACATTTTTTAATAATAAAATAGAGATTTGGAATAAAATTAAAGTAATTAGAACTAAATTGTTCCCAAGAAGGAACGGATCTAGTAAATTTTTATTAATAAATTATCTTTCGTTTGCAATATTTTCCACAATCAAAATAATATTTTTAAAAGACAAGTTTGATAACATAATCGTATATCAATTATCCCCTGGAACGGTTGGATTTCCAGCAGTCATTGCAAAATCAAAATTCAAGGCGCCACTTAGCTTTTACATCCAAGATATTTGGCCTGAAAGTTTAAGTGATGCTGGGAATATCAAATCTAAATTCATATTGAAACTTGTTGATAAGATGATGCTTTTATTTTATCAAAAGTCAAATCAAATATTAGTTCAATCGGAGGGATTCATTGATTTTTTAGTAAAAAAAGGAGTGCCAATATCAAAATTGGTGTATTTGCCGAATACCGTAGAATCTTTTTACAAACCAGTTGAGACATTAGACAAATATAAAAATCAAATGCCTAAAGGGTTTACTATTTTATTTGCAGGAAATATTGGATTTGCCCAAGATTTTAATACTATTATTAAAGCTGCAATATATTTACAAGAAAAAGGTATTGAAATTAATTGGGTAATTATTGGAGATGGAAGGGCAAAACAATCATTGATTGATCAAATTTCTTTTTCTAAACTTTCTAATAATTTTCATTTCTTTGGAATTAAACCTAGTCAGGAAATGCCCTATTATTTTGCTTGTGCTGATGTCTTACTAGTTAGCCTTAAAAAAAGTGTAATTTTTTCTTTAACAATCCCATCTAAAGTTCAATCATATCTTGCCTGCAAAAAACCAATTATTGCTAATATGGATGGTATAGGAGCTAAAACAATTATTAAATCTAAATCAGGTCTAGTATCTAATTCAGGTGATTACCTGAAGCTAGCTAATAATATCGAGTGCATGTTTAATAAATCCAAAACCGATTTAAATAACTTAGCTCAAAATGGCTATAATTATTTTCTTTCAAATTTTGAAAGAAAAATAATATATGATAAGCTAGAATTAACTCTAATATCTTTATAAGTTTAATCGTATTCTAGCTTTATTGCTTCTTATTTTCCTTTCTTCAATTTTCTTGATAATTGCTTTAGCTATACTTATAGAAGATGATTGCCCCACATTTTTTACACAAAAAAGAATCGGTGTTAATTATTTATTTTTCAAAATATATAAGTTTAGAAGTATGAAAATGGATACCCCTAATATGACAACACATCTGTTAACTAATCCAGATCAATATTTACTTAAAACAGGTAGGTTTCTGAGAAAAACAAGTTTAGATGAATTACCTAATTTGATTAAAAAACCTAAAGAGTGAAATGGTTTTCGTTGGACCTAGACTAGCATTATATAATCAAGATGATTTAATGACTTTTAGAGTAGCTACTGGTGTTTCAAAATTGAAACCTAGAATAACTGGTTGGGCTCAAATTAATGGCAGAGATGAAATATCAATTGCCCAAAAGGTACAACTAGAGCAGGAGTATTTATATAAGAAGTCTTTCTTATTTGATATTAAAATTCTTATAAAAACCTTTACCAATGTATTGTTTAGTAAGGGCGTGAGCCATTAGTTCTTGGCTAAATAGAATAATCTACCAATTATTTCTCTAATTCCAGTTTCTGTCATCCCTAAGTTTCCCGCACTAGGTAAAAAGTCAATAACGGTTATTGCGTCTTCCCCTGCAGACTTATAATCCACCTTATAAGGAACCACTTCAAATCCTTGCTTCTCAAATAGACGCTTAGCTCTATACATATGATAAGCCGACGTTACAAGTATAATTCTTTTACTTGGGCTTATTAGTTCTTTTACAGCAACTGCCTCGTCTGCAGTATTTTCCACATCTTTTGTTACAAATATATTTTTTGATGGTATACCATTTGAAATAGCGTATTCCTTTAACACTTCTCCCTCTGTTTTCTTTGCTTTGTCCCATGGCATTTTGCCTCCGGTAAATATTAGCTTTTGAGCTTTACCTGCTTTAAATATAGCTATCCCTCCAAAAAACCTATCTGGGTCTCCCCATACTATGTAGGTTGAATCTATCACTTCATTTATTTCCAACATTCCACTTAGCACTACAATTGCATCTGCACTATCAATAGCGCTTATTGGCTTTATATATTCAATACCTTCTACTAGTTTAAAGAAGTTATTAGAGAATATAGGGGTTGATAGGATATATAGTACCCCTATTGCTATATAGATAAGCTTTTTCTTATTCTTGATTAATCCTATGAGTATTATGATTATCACTAGCATGATAGGAAGAACGAATATGGGTAGTATTTTGTGTAGGTAGATCATTATGTTTCGGTGCTTTAAAATTACAGTATTGTTTCGAATATTTACTAATGTGATTTAATGGGATTTTAAGCCTTATACACAGATGAATTTTTCGGACTATAAATCCTTAGATTTAACCTGCATTAGCGAAATTGGATTGTTTTTATATAATTAAAAATGGGCATAATGGTATGTTACTGATTTAGTTCTCAATAAGAAGTGGCATGACATAAATATCACCAATAGATTAAATGCACTTTACGAAGATCGTTATGAAATATGTGTGGGAGACCAAGAGCATTACTACAGCATTGGTGAGTTAAGGGGTGTTGATAGACTAATTGTATGGATTACTCAAATAAACTACGCAAACGAAGAAATTGAGGATCAAATAGCCATGTATGAGGAATACGCAGATACAGATAAGTTTGAAGAAATGATAGAAGAGACCGAAGAGGGCTTAATTGCCTATCGAAAGCTACATCCTGACGCCATCGCCTTATTTACAAAGACAGACTGGAACAAAATAACACTTAAATACTGTTCCTACCACCTATTCCAGGAGCTATTACTATATAAAACAGCACTCATAAAGCGATAAGCAAATCCCATGTTTGATGGCAAAACATAGTTTTGGGTTGGTTAGTTTCAAAGCCACTCGCGAAAGCGGGTGGCTTTTTTTTGGAATTAGGTATAAATACTGAAACCTTTTATTAGAATATTCTTTAATTTACAACTAATTCAATATTAATACAATGAAATTAAAAATAGAAGAATCAGATTGGAATGCAATTTATACCAACCAAACTGGCTTACCACAAATGAATGAAGAGATTTTAAATTATATAACTAAGATGTTGTTGATTCCTGAAATACAAATTATAATTACAATTTCAGGCAAAGATGAATTTCTTCTAAGATTAAATACCAATAAAAGTTTTGTAGAAAAAGTTCCTTTAGGTAAATAATTAAATATTAGAAAGATGAATTTAGACGTAAAACTTGCTTGGAGTCGAGTTCAAAATGATCTTAAAAATAAACATTTTATCTCCCCATTATTTTTGCCTGATATTCCAAGTGTTGATATTGATAATTGGTTATCAGAATTAAAAATTAAGGTTGAGAATAAATTATACCATTATCATCCAATGGAGATTGTTGAAATCCCTAAAGGAAATGGATTAATTAGGCCAGGGTCATTATTGTCAATTGATGATAATATCATTTATGCAGCACTTGTTCAAGAATGTTATATGAATGTGTTTGCAAGAATAGAATGGGCGCAAAATGAAGTTGACTTTGCTTATATCATCCATCCAGATAATCTACAAACGAATGACTTTTATAAGAAACAACTATTATGTTGGAATCTATTTAGGGAAAAAAGTTTAAAAAAAATAGACGAAGGATTTATGTATGTTGTAGTAACAGATTTGGCTAGCTATTATGATAATATTGATTTGTCTATTTTAAATTCTGACTTAAAAACATGTGGAATAGATAATGAAATTGTTGCTGAGCTTAGTAAATGTTTAAATAAATGGGCGCAGGTTAATGGTAGAGGAATACCACAGAGTAATAGCGCATCTGATTTATTAGCCAAATTATACCTAGATAATATTGACGTTGCATTAAGAAATGCTGGCTTTACCCATCTGCGCTATGTTGATGATATAAGAATATTTTGTAGAACAAGAAATGAAGCAAAAAGAGCTCTAATTGAATTATCCAGGCTGATTAGAAAAAGAGGGTTAAGTTTACAATCTTCAAAAACCAAGATCTTACCAGCTGCAGATGCAATTTTTCAGATTGAAGGAGTTCAGCCTATAATTAAAATGATTTCTTCTAATTTATTTCAAAAAGAAATTCCATTTCAATTAGGGTCAAGCTATTTTGAGGAAACTGATTTGACAAGTGAAGAAACAGTTGATGATGCTTCTATTGAAGTAATTAGAGAGGTGTTTAATACATATTTTATCAATGGTACAAAAGAACAATTCAACAAAACTTTATTTCATTATTTGATTAATAGATTAATTTCAGAGCATGATAGTTTTGCATTTGAGTATTGCCTAGCTAATTATGAAAATCATCCTGAAGAGACTGAATATTTATTAAATTACTCCAAATCATTTGATGCTTTTGATATTGATGTAATGGACTATCCTGAAAAAATGAAAAATTTCTTTTAAATTTTTTAGAATCAAAAAATTCGGTTTACGATTATCAAAATTATCAAATTTTAATATGGCTTTCGGTAAATCACAAAGGTGTTACTGATAAACTAGTTTTAATAGCAAGAAAATTCGCGTTTGATAATAATCTGCCATATTACATACGTTCAGTTTCTAGAAAAATTTTAGGTGATATTGGAAATTCAGCAGATTATGACAAACTTGAGGATCAATTAATGAAAACAGCTATGGACTATGAAAAAGCGGAGTTATTATGCTGCCTAAAAAAAATAGAAAAAGGCAAACGCAATTCACTTTTAGGAAGAGTTATAAATGATGGTGAAATCACTAAAATGGCTGTTTCTTTTGTAAAAAGTTTGAATAATAATTAGAAATTAATTTTATATCAAAATACTCAATCACACTAATCCAGCACACTAATTTAATTACGATCTAAAAATAGCTTTTTCTCGACCACTGTTTCGTCAGCACCATGTTGCAATTAATTGAAAATCAATTTATTGAGAAAAAGTAAATGGATGGTCCATTATACATGAAAATATACGTAAATCAACGTAAAAACTCGATTGGTGACAAAACTGCGGTCGAGATTCGGTTTTGAATACATAAAACATGCCAAAATAATATTTAAAATCATTTATTTAGTATGCAATTGGATGCGCAGCTGTATTAAAGTAAATGTATATGAGCTCTTAGCCTAGCTATGATATCATCAAAATCGGGCTGACCTTTGTAGTATAAATTTGATGATTTTTGATATTGTTCCTTGAATGAATTAAAAATATTTTCATCTTCCAATGTTAATGCAGGATGATTTTTTAAGTCAATTGCTGCATCTGCACCTTTGATACGTTTCTTTTTATGCTCATTGTATTTTTCACTACCAATAAACTCAATTACAGATTCGCTATTTAAAAGGCAATATACATCGTAATATTGTCTCATAAAATTTACTTGATCATCAGTACTGCCTGCTTCTGATTTTTGGATTTCTTTTCTATGCTTGCTAATAATGGTTTGTACTTTCTCTACAAATGTATATTCTGGTAAATAACAATGCACTCCTTTGGCTGTATTGTCAATATAATTAAATTCACCTTCAATTTCTTTCACATGATCTAAGATCCAAGAAGATATAATAACAGGTTTATTAGGAGCCACCTGATCAAATCCTGCCTCCAAAAGTATACCTTCTTTTACTCCTTCAATTTTTGGTAAGATAGATTTGTAATTAAGTCTAATCCCCCCACTTCTAAATTTCACGTCATCAAAATTGAAGTCTCTCTCGGCTCCAATAATTCCATCAATCTTTATTTCATCTTTTAGCTTTTCATAGAATACTTTTCTATCATTTCTAACTTTTTCGTCATCTTCTTTCCCTTCTATTTGTAAACCAAAATTGGTTTTAATATGTATATCTATGTCTTCCGAAAAGCGGTCAATAATACCATAGCCCTTAGATAATGATGTACCTCCTTTAAGTTCAAATTCTATTCCTTGAACATTTAATCCATAAAGCGTATGCATGATCCAATAGTCCTTCTCAATCAAATAAGGTTCAATTTTTAATTTGTCAGCAACAATTAATATCAGTTCTTCAAATTCAGGATCATTATGGATGTAATTACGCATATACAAGTTCATTATTTTTATGTAGTTGCTTTACTAATTTCTTAGTCATGCTGTTTCCATATCTTGTTGCCATATGATATAAATTATCAAAGTTATAGTCGTTAACACGCTTTTTAAATTGATTAAGTACCTCGCTAGTGTCTTCTGCTAATTCAGATAGATTGTTAAGCATATCCACCAAAACATATTCTTTACTTAATGTTTTTGGGAAACTCGATTTTAGTTTGAATTCAAACTCTCTATTTCCCAGCGTAAAAGAACCTTTGCGTTTATGATTATATACCCATGTTTTGTTATACAACTGTGTCAATCCCATATTAAGGTTGTTATACATATTGGGAGATACAACTAAAAATTGATCGTCTTGTAAGAATCCATTTATTAAAGTGCTTTCATCGGGAGGAGCTTCACCAAATTTTGTTTTCTTTGGAACGTAATATAACCCTTGACTTATTTTTTTTAAATCTCCTTCTTTTACTAATTCACTTAAATGTCTATCAATAGCATTGGACCATCTCTCCAATTCTTGGCGACGGTATACTTTACCTACAGTTAGATTTTTTCTAAAAGATTTGAGTGATTCATTCATAGCAGCACAAAGGTACAATGTTTTTATAAATGCATGAAAAATTAGAAAAATTCATGCAAATCACACTAATCCTGCACACTAATTTAATTACGATCTTAAAATAGCATTTTCTCGACCTCGGTTTTGTCCTATATACATTGTAATATATTGAAAAACAATGTATTATATATTAAGAAAGACGTGGTCCACACTAATTGAATTTTTCATCCTTTACATAAAATAATATAACATTGATTATCAATTACTTGAGCATTTTAATAATTATGTTTTATTTGGCAAAGGCAATTTTCACTAGTATTTTTACAAAATGAAGATATCATCAATATCAGAACAACAAATTCCCGGCGTCAAACTCACCAATTTTGAGCGCTTTACGGACCATAGAGGCTACTTCACAGAAACTTTTCGTGCTTCAGATTTTTTAAATAATGAATTGAATATTTTTCCAAATGGCATAATGCAGACCAATGAAAGTTTTTCTCAAAAAAATGTATTAAGGGGCTTACATTTTCAGTGGAACCCTAACATGGGTAAACTAGTCAGAACTATTACTGGTCATATGGTTGATTTAATATTGGATTTACGACAAGGATCACCTACCCAGGGTAAAATTATGGCTTTTGATATGCCAGCTAAAGCAACAGATGGCTCATCAAGTTGGATTTGGGTTCCTGAAGGATGTGCACATGGTAATTTCTTTTTAGAAGACTCCTATATCGAATATTTTTGCTCAGGTGCTTATAATGGTGAATGTGAAGCTGGGGTTTCACCTTTTGCCCAGGATATAGATTGGTCTATTTGTGATGCTAATTTAAAAAATAAATTTCTTGAACTGAAAGATTCCTTTATAGCCACTCCTAAAGATATCAATGGTTTATCGGTGAAAGAATGGCTTTCGAGAACTGATGCGAATAACTTTACTATTTAAATTTTACTAAAATATAGTCATGAAAAAAATATTATTAGCAGGTGGTGCAGGATATATAGGAACTGAACTTTGCAAGAGATTGCAAAGATTAGATTATAAAGTAACAGTTATTGATGAACTTTGGTTTGGTAATAATTTAAATCCTAAAGTAGAATTAATACAAAAAGACCTATTAAAAGTTACACATACTGAATTAAAAAGTTTTGATACTGTAATTTTTTTAGGAGGTGTATCCAATGATCCGATGGCAGAATTCTCTCCCTCTGAAAATTTTATACAAAATGCTGCTTGTCCAGCCTATTTATCATATGAGTGTAAAAGAGCAGGGGTAAGACGTTTTATCTATGCTTCTTCATGTTCTGTTTACGGGTATACAGTTGATGAATTGTATGATGAAAAATCTCCAACTACATGTTCATATCCTTATGGTATTTCTAAGCTTCAGGGTGAGAATGGGGTAATGCATTTGGCGGATGACAAGTTCTCAGTTATTGCATTAAGACAAGGCACTGTTTGTGGCCATAGCGATAGAATGCGATTTGACCTTGTGGTAAATACAATGTTTAAAAATGCTATGACAACAGGGGAGATAACAGTGAATAACCCCTCTATTTGGAGGCCTATATTCCATATACAAGATGCCTGTTCGGCTTTTATTAGATCAATACAAGCGCCAGATAACATTTCAGGCGTATTTAATGTTGCTTCTGATAATTATACACTAGGACAGATTGGAGATATAGTAGGGGCGGAGATGTCTAAAAACCTAGGTAAAGAGGTGAAAGTTCATATAAATGATGTACAAGATTTCAGGAACTACAAAGTATCTATACAGCATGCTAAATTAGCATTAGGCTTTACGCCAGTTTATGGAGTGAAGGAAATTATCAATCAATTATTTGAAAATGCAGATAAGTATGGCAGCTATGAAGATGATAAATATTATAATATCAAAGTGTTTAAGAATATAGGAAAGTAAAATTAAAATATTTCTTCCCCCAAAATTGATCTAGTTGATCTAAAAAAAAGCCCCTGAGTTATCAGGGGCTTTTTTTATTTAGGATGCTGTATGATAAGCAAGTACCCAGCCATTTTTTTCAGAAGCATTAATAATAGTAAAGTCACCTCTATTTTTAATAATATCATAACCTCTAAAATGTTTTAAATGATGTGTGTCATCTAAAAGAATATAGTAGTTCTTATTTTTCATTAATTCATCTGTTATTTGAAACTCCATATGACCAACGCCACCAGCAGAGTCTAGTACAATCAACATATCATGGCCTTCAAACTTTTTAATTAAACTTGGTAGTAAATTATAAGTAGGTTCAGTATTTGAATTTCTACTAGGACGTAATATTTTTTTCAATAATTGCTTTATAATATTATTACTACTATCATTTAATCTTCCTTCTAATTCATTTATATAAAAATTAATAGGGTCTTTTGCATTGTCAATAAAAACCTCTGGATATTTTTCATGAAGCAAGATGGCTTCATCTTTTTTTACATATTCAATGGCGTCATTTAAATCTAAAGAACAACCATAGCAGCAATTAATAAAATTAAATTCACTTAAGTTTTTTTTAGCTAGGGTATAATTGGTATAATCAATCTCTATAGTATTTAAGCTTTTAAGTGCACTAGAATGCTTAAAAGCATTGCCTAACATAGTGGTTGAACCTAGGCCGCGATGTGTGCCTGTTTCAATAATATACTCAATAGTATTTTTGGATGCCAATTGTGCTAAACTATTTATTAAATCCATGTCTTTATTCATGGATACCGAGGTGTATTTGTAATCTCCGTATTCTTTCAAGGGTCAAAATTTTAATTTGATAATAAGTTCAATTTCAGTCGGCTAAAGGTAGCAAACTCTCTATAATTTAGGAAATAAATTATAAATTTTGAATATATATTTATTAGCTTTGTTTTAGAGCCTGGCTTATCTTTTAACTATATAATAAAAGTGTTTAAATGTATCTTCTTTTAATATTACTTGCTTTTATTTTATTAGCCATCTCGTTTTTTGGATCAGCAATCAGAACAGATAAAAATGGCTTTTTATTTGATATAAGATTATCCCTTATTAAGACTTTTATAGCCATTGCATTTTTTTCATATTTGACATGTGAAATACACTCCATATTCAATGTATTCACTTTTAATTTTGTGTTATTTTCTTGGGTGATAATTAATGGTATCCTAATTCTTACTAATAAAGAAAAAATTAAATTAAATGTATTTAGTTTTTTTTCTCAAAAAATCGAAATTCCTAGAAAAGAACGAAGCATTCTACTATTCATTTTTTTTATAATTATTCTTCCGCTTTTCTTACTTGCCATTTTTATTCCTCCTAATAATTGGGATAGCATGGCCTATCATTTACCAAGGGTAGAACACTGGATCCAGAATAAAAATGTTTATCCTTATCCAACCAATATTGTAAGACAGGTATTAACCTCTCCTTTGTCTGAATATATGATTGCTAATTTTCAAATTTTAGCTGGTACAGATACCTTTTCTAATTTGATTCAGTTTGCATCATTTATACTTATACTTTGTTTAGGGACTTTAATTTTTAGTCTTTTAAAAATTAACTATAAAGGCCAGCAATTTTTATTATTAGCATTACTGTGCCTACCAATGATGCTGTTTCAGGCCACTACCACGCAAACCGATTTACTAGCTAGCTTTTTATTTTTAAGTTTTATACTATTTGGTTTATTAATAAAACAATCTGATGATAACTTTAAAACCAATTTTACATTTTTATCTTTATCACTAACACTGGGAATATTAACTAAATACCATATTGCTATTTTTGCAGCACCAATTGTTATTTATTTGCTATTTTATTTAATAAAAAAGAAAAATAACAAGCATACCATTTTCGCCATACTTATTTCTGTTTTAACTATAGCAGTAATTTTAGCCCCCTTATTTTTAAGAAATATCTATTTTTTTGGAAGTATTACTGGTAAGGATTTATTTGATGAAAATGCTACGATTGTAAATAGTACTATTAGTGTTAAAAATATGCTTTCTAATAATTTTAAGCATGTAGTTGATTTTATTTCACTTCCAATTAATGGTTATAATAATTTACTATTTTCAGTAAATCATTCCCTTCATAATATAATAGGAATCTCAGAAAATACGCCTGGCAATAATTGGGCAGGAGAATCTTTTACTGTTAACAACCATTTAAATGAGGATACGGCTGGTAGCTTTATCCATGCCTTAATGATTATTTTCTCTATTTTTCTTGTTTTTAAATGTAAACATAAGGGTAAGCAAATTTTATTATTCGCCTATTGCTTTGTTGCCTTTTCATTATATGGATTAATGTTTAGATATACGCCTTTTGATATACGTTTATTATTGCCTATTTTACTTTTCATGATTATTTTAAGTACTTATATTATTTATACTACTATAACCAATAAGTTTATAATAAATAGCATGATGTTACTATTTTTGATTATTTCCATTTTTCCAGTTTATTTTAATAGAGCCAAACCTATTATTGTCAACCCCTTTTATTTAAGAAGAGTATTAACTAATTCTCCCAAAGGTGACTTAGACAAAGCATCACTAGTGCTATTACCCGCATCAAAAAAAGAAGAAATTCTTAGTAATTATATATTACTAGATTCATCCTATTCGCTAAAAAAAGATTTATCTAATGAGCAAAGAAAAATACTATTTAAATTAGAAGATGCTATTGGTTTATTCGATTTTGATAAAAAGACAATATTCGAAAAATCAAGGCTAGATAATTATTTTACTCAAAACCCTAGCATTCAAAAAAATATGGATACTCTTTTTGGTAATATTTCATCAGAAAGTACTGCCAAGAAGACAAAAGGTGGGAAACCAATTTATATAGATTTAAAAACAGAATTTGATTCCTATGAGTATTTAGTTTGGGTATTTGCCAAGGCTAAATTTAAAAATGGTTTCTATATTGGAAATTCAGATAGCTTGAAATACGGTTCTTACTCAAAAAATATAATGGAACCAAAGTCATACAATATTGAACTTGCTGATAAAAATAAAAACTGGACCATTAAGTATAAGAATTAATTATTGTAAATTGCAGCTTATTATAACCTATGATTAATAATAAAAAAGTTACCGTTGTTTTACCTGCTTATAATGCAGCTAAAACATTAGAAAAAACGATTGGAGAAATACCCTTTGATATCGTAGATGATATTATTTTATGTGATGACAATTCAACCGATAATACAGTTGAACTTGCCAAGAAATTAAATATCAAACATATCATAAGTCATCAAGTAAATAGGGGCTATGGTGGCAATCAAAAATCGCTTTACGATAAAGCCATTGCCATTGATTCAGATATCGTCATTATGCTGCACCCCGATTACCAATACACGCCCAAGTTAATTACCTCCATGGTTTCCATTATTTCTCAAGATTTGTACCCGGTAGTTTTTGGTTCTAGAATTTTAGGTGGCGGAGCGCTTAAAGGGGGAATGCCTATGTATAAGTATATAGCTAATAGGTTTTTAACGAGTATTCAAAATTTACTCTTGGGCCAAAAATTAAGTGAATACCATACAGGCTATAGAGCCTATTCTATTAATGTTTTGAAAGCCATTGATTACAATGCCAATTCGGATGATTTCATTTTTGACAACCAGGTTATTGCTCAAATTTTTGAAAAAGGTTTTGAGATTGCTGAAATCACTTGTCCTACAAAATATTTCTCAGAGGCCTCTTCGATCAATTTAACTAGAAGCATTAAATATGGCATTGGGGTGTTGGGTGTGTCGTTTCAATATTTCTTTAAAAGAATGATTTCTTAATTCAACCTCAATTAAATCTTAATTCAATAAGATGCTCAATAGATTAGTTGCATTATTTTTATTAGTTATACTATCACCCATTTTTTTAATAGTGGGCATTTTAATTTTAATACAAGACGACTTTCCAGTTTTTTTCAAACAAAAAAGAGTAGGGGTGAATTATTCCTTTTTTTATATCTACAAATTTAGAACGATGAAAAAAGACACCCCCAATGTGGCTACTCATTTGCTTACGAATCCAGAACAATACTTATTAAAAATTGGTGTCTTATTAAGAAAATTGAGTTTAGATGAACTACCCAACCTCATCAACATTATTAAAGGAGAAATGGTATTTGTAGGCCCAAGGCCCGCTTTATACAATCAGGACGACCTAATGGCCTTAAGGGTAGCTGCTGGTGTAGATCAGCTTATCCCAGGCATTACAGGCTGGGCCCAAGTTAATGGGAGAGATGAGCTTAGTTTAGATAAAAAAGTGGCTTTGGAACAAGAATACCTCCAAAAAAAATCATTACTACTTGATATTCAAATAATTATCAAAACATTTACCAATGTTTTAGCCAGCAAAGGGGTTACTCATTAAAACTCAGCAGTTAATTTCCCATTATTTCCTACTTTCCTATTATTTATTAGGATCAAGGCGCTTATTATAGGCTTATTCTATAACTTTGTATAGACTATGAGCGCTATTATAAAGGCCGCACAGTCTCATTATTTATCAATTCAAACACCCCCCTTACTTTGAATGAAATTAAAAACAATATGTTTAAGATTAAGAATTTCAGTATTGTACCAAAATTTTTCATTCTTTTATTAGACCTAGGGGCTACCATTACTGCTTTATTTATTGCTATTTTAATACAGCAGAATGTTACTTTAAGTTTGGTGAATTGGAACAATATTTTGAATGCCATTGTATTAATTACACTGGTGAATTCCTTGGTTTTTATTGTTACCAAATCTTATACGGGTATTGTGAGGTATACAGGCGTACAAGATGCTCTTAAAATAGCTCTTGCACTTATAAGTTCTTCCTTTATTATTTTAGTTTTGAATACTTTAGCCTTGGGCTATGGATCGATTCTTTCTTTGACCACCTTAGTCATTGTACTATATACTATTTTTAGTTTTTTATTCTTAATTTCTTATCGCGTTTTAGTAAGATATTTATTTGCCTATGCTAAAAATTATAAGATGAAGAAAAAGACCGTAGTTATTTTTGGTGCAGCAGATACAGGAGTGGCTACGCAAAGAGTTTTAGAAAATGACAGCCAATTAAATATTCAAGTATTAGCTTTTATTGATGATGATAAGAAAAAGGGCAGTAAGAATTTAAATGGAGCACCTATAATTTCTTTTAATGCTTTTAAAGAAATTATAGCCATTCAACCTATTGATGAACTCATTTTTGCCAGCTATACCATGCCCACCAAAAGAAAAAATGAGATTGTTGATTTTTGTTTGGATCATGATATTAAAGTATTGAGTGTTCCTCCTTATACTAAATGGGCAGAAGGCAAATTTAATAGTAGACAATTACAATCTATCAAAATTGAAGATTTATTAGAGCGCGATCCTATCAAGATTAACAATAATCAAATTAGAACGCAGCTTAAAAACAAACGCATTTTGGTTACAGGTGCAGCTGGTTCTATTGGTTCAGAAATTGTAAGACAATTGATTCCTTATGGCCCTGAATTAATTATTCTTTGCGATCAAGCAGAAACGCCTTTACACGATTTAGAATTAGAGTTAATTGAAAATGACACCAGAGTAATTTGTCTTAGCTATTTGGCCGATGTAACCAATAAAGCTAGAATGACCAATTTATTTGAGGAGTTCAAGCCTCATTATGTTTATCATGCAGCTGCTTACAAACATGTACCTATGATGGAATTATGCCCTACAGAGGCAGTGCGGAATAATTTAATTGGGGTAAAAGTAATTGCCGATTTATCCATTCAAAATGGGGTAGAGCGTTTTGTGATGATTTCTACCGATAAGGCAGTGAATCCGACCAATGTGATGGGCGCGAGTAAGCGTATGGCCGAAATGTATGTGCAGGCTTTGTCAAAGGAAACTACTATGCCTACCAAATTCATTACAACGCGTTTTGGCAACGTTTTAGGCTCTAATGGGTCTGTCATTATAAGATTCAAGGACCAGATTGAAAAGGGAGGTCCTGTAACTGTGACCCACCCCAATATTACCCGTTACTTTATGACCATACCCGAGGCTTGTCAATTGGTATTAGAAGCAGGCAGTATGGGCAATGGAGGTGAAATTTTTGTATTTGATATGGGCCAGCCTGTGGCGATTGCTGATTTAGCTAAAAAGATGATTCGTTTGTATGGCTTGATTCCTAATATTGATATCAATATCACTTACAGCGGCTTACGCCCTGGTGAGAAATTATATGAAGAATTGTTAAATGACCAAGAGAATACGACGCAAACCTACCACGATAAAATTTTAATTGCCAAAGTTCGTGATGTGTCTTTTGAACAAGTGAAGCAAAGCACTTTTGAATTAGAAGCCATTTTAAGCACTACGAATGATGAAATGCAATTGGTAACGAAGATGAAAGAATTGGTTCCTGAGTACATCAGTAACAATAGTATTTACGAAAAACTAGATGCTACTGTGATTGCGATGGAAAAGTAGGGAATTCCCAAATAATTAATATTACATAAATAGAACTTAAATGAATAGATTGTTTTTTATTTTAATGAGCTTGTTTTTAACTACTGCAGCGCTGGCTCAAGAATCTACTCCAGTGATGTATCCTAATGATACCGTTAAGCTGGGTAATTTAAAAATTATTAAAATTAATGGGGAAGAGAAAAAAGATTGGATCACCATTTTTAGAAACTTGGATTATGGAGCAGTTAAGTTAGATTATTCAAGAATAAAACAATCTGTACCAAAAGAGATAGAAACTCAGTGGCTTGGTTTTGATTTAGGCGTAGCTGGTTATTCGGATTATACTAAATATGCTATTACACCTGCTTTAAGTAGCCCTGCTGTGGGATTGCCTTTGACCAATAGAAGAATGCAACCTAAAAATAGTTCAACCAATGTAAATATTTGGGTGGTACAACAAAAAGTAAATATCTATCAACACAAATGGTATTTCAAATATGGTGTTGGTTTTGAAATGTTCAACTACTATTATTCTAATGGTATTGATTTTAGAAACAATGAAAAAGCTTATATCTCTTTAAGTAACAATACTTATAGCAAAAACAAATTATTTGTAAATTATTTGACAGTGCCATTGCAACTTTCTCGTAGTTTCAAAGTTAAAAATGTACAAACCATTTCACTTTCTGGTGGTGTTTCACTTGGCTACATGTTAACTACCCGAAACAAACAGATAAGTGACGCCTTAGGCAAGAAAAAATATTATGGCGATTTTAATTTGAACGACTATCGAATGGCTGGGATATTCCAACTAGGTATTGGAGATGTAAAATTCTATGGCAGTATGGCTTTAACCAATATGCTTGATAAGTCCACTACCAATATTGGTTTGTTCCCTTATACTTTTGGAATTAGATTAGCGAAGTTCTAGTACTTCTTTTTCTCTCTTATTTCCTTTGTGTATTTTTTCAAACTAGCTAGTTCGTTTGGATCTAGACTGGCCCAAGCAATGTTTAAAATTTCTTTATAGTAATCTTGCATTACAGGAATAAAAGGATTGGCAAAATTGGGTTCTGATTCAAATGCTGCAGTATAGTCTCTTAAATTTTTATAAACTCCTGTACTTACTACATTTATTTTTCTTTGTTTAAGAGGTACATTTTTTACCCAAATCTTTTCTTTGGTAATGGGCTCCGATAATGAAATATTTATTTTCCCTGCTAACATAAAAAATCCACCCATTTTATATTGCGTTGTATATATTGCTGTTTTCTTTTTGCCTGAAACAAGAATTTGAGAGCCATACCAGTTTACGTTTTGATCATTTACATCAAAATCTATTTGGACATTCAACATCAAATCGCTTTCGATCTTATCGGTATATAAAACGCTTTCATAATTTTCAAATGGTCCTCTTACTGTATATCCTTTTGAAGTAAGGGCTTCATTGATGTCTCCGGTCATGAATTTTGAAAAATCATTAAATACTCGGTAGTCGGCATACTTAAATTTATCACTAAAGCGAGGCTCGATTAATAAAATTTTTAAATCATTGGCTCCTGCATTGGTATTGGTTGGAGGGGTATAATCATAGCTAGGCACTTTAAAAGTAGGCACAGACACTGTGGATACATATTTTTTCTTTGCCGAGGAAGAGACCATGGTAGCATAGACAATAATCACTACTAATGACAAGCTAATTTTTATCCAGTTTTTCATAAATTCTTTTTAGAACGCTTTATTAAAAATAATAATGTAAATATAGTAAATCCTATAAAATAAACCACCATATCCTTGATATCGCCCGTGCCTGGTAGGATCTTGGCCATTTGTAGGAGCTCTGTTCCAATTATGACGATTAAGGTGGCTATTTTGATGCTAATAGGTACTAGATTCCAGCTGCCCCATACAGCGCTTAGCATGAATAAGAAGGATATTTCCCAGCATAAATCGGGTAGCCAATTGGCGATGGAGTAGCCTTGTTGATTGGCTTTTTTGATGCCTAAAAAGGACTCATACACCAAGCTTTCTTTTTTGAAATAATAATAAACCACTACGCCTAGGACCAAGCAAAGAATGGATAATAGAAAGTAAGTGATGCGTTTATTCATTGGTTTAGTAGGGTGCAAATTGTAGAAAAAATTGTGCAAAAATGCTCTCACAGGTTTACATTCCAAACTTAAGATTTTTATTTTAAATCTTAACAATTGAGTCTTTCAATATATATTGAATATTCTATTTACTTTTGATAATGTATCTTCAAATAAATAATGTATTTAATCACAAAAATAATGATTAAAAATAAATATAACTTTTACATAATTATTTTAATAGTTATTGGATTTTTAATTCGTTTTTTGATGATTTCAATAGATCCTTTTTTACATAATTGGGATGAACATTTTCATGCATTGGTAGCAAAAAATTTAAGTAAAGATTTTACATTACCCATACTACTTAATCATCCCTTAGAAGGTTATAGAATAGAGGCATGGTGTGACAATCATATTTGGTTGCACAAACAACCTTTATTTTTATGGCAAATTGCAATTGCTAATAAGTTTTTTAGTACAAGTATTTTCTCAGTTAGGTTGCCAAGTTTAATTATGACAACGCTCTCCTTATTAATCATATATAGGGTTACATTTTTAGCTACTAAAGATCGCAAGATTAGTCTCATAGCATTATTTTTAGCTACCTTTTCAAATTACCAATTAAATTTAATCTCTGGAAGAATTGCAACAGATCAAAACGATATTGCATTTGGATTTTATATTTTATTAAGTATTTGGTCTTTATTAGAGTATTATAATTCAAAAAAATTTTACTGGATAATATTAATTGGTCTTTTTGCAGGTTGTGCAGTGTTAGTTAAATGGTTAGTTGGCCTATTAGTTTTTTCATCTTGGGGAATTATAGCCTTGTATTATATTTTCAAGAATAAAAATTATTCATTTTTTATTTTATTAGTAATCTCATTTTTAATATGTATTTCAATATTTTTACCCTGGCAAATATTTGCTTTTTATAAATTTCCATTAGAGTATTTATTTGAAAGTTCTTTTAATAAAAAGCATATTTTCGAAATTGTTGAAGGCCATGATGGTAGTTTTATATTCTATATTAAAAATTTTGTACACTATTTTGGTTTTATAATATCATTATTTGTTTTTTTAGGAATTTGGATAAGTTATAAAAAAAATGATTTTAAAACAGAGATTGGATTTTCCCTTATTTTTTATTTTCTTCTTTTAATTGGTTTTTTTACATTTATTGTATCTACAAGAATGATTTCTTTTATATATCCAATTTTACCAATTGGTATAGTTTACGCTTCTATTGGCATTCATTTATTCATTCAAAAATTTATAAAAAAGCAAATATTTTTAATTCCACTTTTTATTTTATTATTATTAGATGCTCTAAATCCTTATGATATTTGGAAAAAAACTTATAGAAGTCATGAGTATACAAAAAAATCGTACAATACGAAAATTTTGAAAAGCTGTGATATTAAGGTTCCAGAAGATTACAATATAATCATTAACCTGAGTGATTATGAAAACATAGATCTTATGTTTTTTAATAAAAGACCATTCGCAGCCTATCAAGGAGTATTTACTCAAATAGAACTTTCTAAATACGAAAAGAAAAAAATAAAAATAGCAGCCTTTGCTGACCATGGTAAATACATCCTACCTGATTACATTAAAAAATATCCATTTATTTATATTATCAATGATAAGTTAATGGATTAGATTCTTTGATTATGAAATAAATTTATATTTAGTTCGAATTGATGGGTTTAATTATTTCACAAAGCTATATTTGATAATACAATAAATTGCTCTAAATCCATCTTTCCAATTAATTTTTTTCCCCTCATCATAAGTTCTTCCATAATAACTAATACCTACTTCGTAAATTCTGATATTTTTAATTTTTGAAATCTTTGCTGTTATTTCAGGTTCGAATCCAAATCTATTTTCTTCAAGCTTTATCTTTTTTATTATATCACTTTTGAATAATTTATAACAAGTTTCCATATCAGTTAAATTTAAGTTGGTAGACATATTACTCAAAAAAGTTAATATTTTATTACCAATACTATGCCAAAAAAATAATACTCTATGAGGATCACCTCCTTTAAAACGACTTCCAAATACTACATCTGCAAAATTGTTTAAAATTGGGTCTAGTAATTTATTATACTCTGATGGGCTATATTCTAGATCTGCATCTTGTATTATGACAAAATCACCTGTACATTCATTAATTCCTCTTCTGATTGAATAACCTTTCCCGCTATTTTTTTCATTTAGTAATAATTTTATTTTATTACCATTCTCATTATTGAATTTAGTTATAATATTTATTGAATTGTCTTTACTTTTATCATCAATTATTATTATTTCTTTTTCTATATTATTACTTAGATTAGTTTTATTAATTGACACTAATAAAGGGATAATTGTTTTTTCTTCATTATAGCAAGGAATGACTATTGATAATTTTTTCATATTACAATAAAATTATATCAAAAATTCCATTTTCTATTTTTTTCAGTTATTTTTAATTGGCACATTACTAAATATTAAAGTGCTAAAATTCACTTTTCCATTATTTTGTAGAATCAAACAATAACTCCTTTACTTCCCCTGCTTCGCTATTTCAGCAGGACTCAATAACCTAGTATGATCCAATAGCTCAATAATGGCCATGGTCTTTTGTGTTTTCATATCACTTAACCCATTTATAATCGTATAAGAATCCTTTAATAGATAAAACACATTGGTGCTTAAGTTCACCGTTCTGGTGGGCACATAAATGGTGGAGACTATTTGCTTTTGGTAAAAATTATCTATTTCTGTGAGTGCTTGGGTATATGTTTGGATAGATGGTTTTGCATTAGATGTAATGCTTGTTGATACTTTAGATGATTTTGCTAATAAGCTTACAAGTTCATCTGGTTGTTCCAAACACCATTGATTCAATAAGCGCATTTTGCGAGGACTGTTTGCGGCGACTAAGTCGCCGCTTAACTGATACACCAACCCATCCACTTTCCAGCGCAGGGTATTGTAAATAGCCAAGGCTGAATCTTTACTTGCCGCTTGCTTTAATGCATTAGATAAATACAATTCTGATGTGTATTTAATTTCTATCAGTCTTGTTAAGAGGCCTTTTGGGATTGGGGGCTGTTGCGGCTGCGCCCGCGCAGCCGCAACAGCCAATACACCGCATATTAAAAAATAGATTGCTAAATATTTTTTACGCACTTGTATAATTGATTGTAGTAAACGCATTATGCTTGCTTTTAGATTGATTAAATAAAGAATGTTTTGTTTTCAAATAAGCCTTCAATTTCTGGATTTTGATCGTAGCCGTTTTTATCTAAATCTATATTCACTAATTTAATGATGGATTGCATGGTTTTACTATTACTGTACTGCATTAAATTTTTTATGAGGTAGTGTGTAAAGGCACCGTTAAATCTATTATTGATATAAGCGTCGGCACTCAATTCATGAGAAGCACATGCGCTTAATAAGGCACCATTTAAAGGGGCTGTGATGGTTGCGATATCTGCTATAGGTGTTTCAATTAACTTATCCAGAACAAAAGGCATCACCCCATGGAACTGTCTATAGATAGTGGTCTCCTCTTGCTTTATATCTCTAGATAAATCTTCGGCATGACAGCTATCCGATATCCATACAAAATGCACACCTTTTGGAATGCCAGCAAATAGCTGTGCAAATTCTTTATCCCTTAGTGTAGTGGCCGCAGTTCCATCATAATCATAGGGGCATATAATCTCATCTAATCCATCTTGTTCAATAGTTGCATGCAGCGTTGGTATTTGTGCGCCATGACCACTGTAATGAAACAACAATTGATCCCCTGGTTCTGCCCCTTCCAATAACCATTTAATTTGATGTACAATTTCTTTTTTTGTCGCATGACTTTTGGTTAGCTTTTTGATATTTTCTGTGGTATACATTTTGCTCGTTGCTGCATTAGCTGTAGAAATAAAATGTTCCATATCTAAAATATCATTGATGCATCCTCTTAATTCATTGCTTGGATTGGGGTATTTATTGATACCCACAAGTAGTGCTTTATTTTTCATATATTTTATTTTAGGTAGATTGAATGTAGAATTAAAATAGTTGCTTCCAAATTTTAATTTTATATTTATTGAACAGCTTGAAAGGCTTTACTAGAAAGGATTCTAATGAATTTACCGCAAAGTAAAGTACACATTAAATGCCTGCTATTTTCTATATAGAAAGTTGTCTAAAAAATATTTTATGAAAAAAATTGTCTTTACCGATTTTATCAAAAGTTTTGTACTTTTTTGCATTGCTTTTGTATTATTAACCCTCACCGCACCCATTGGTTTTTTGTATGCATTGATTCGTCAGTTGTTTTTTGGTAAACTAAAATCATTACCAATTTATTTTATTGAAGTGGCCCTTGCACTAGACAATGCAGGCAATGTAATGATGCAACACCTGCTAAACGATCTGTTATTAATTAAAAATGAAAAAACGTATTTGTTCGGCAATAAAAAAGAAACCATTAGTAGTGTAATTGGCAAGAACTGTTTAACCAACACCTTAAGCCCTTTAGGCAAAGCCTTAAATGCCTTTTTAAATTTCATTGACAAAAATCATTCGCTTAATTCTATTATTTATGATGTAAAGCTTTGGGCTAGGGATAGGGGGGAATAGGTACAACTTGTTGGCCAAGCTATAAAAAAAATTGTGGTCTCGCCAAGACTTGCAAAGCTTGGCGCCAAATTAGAATCAATAGTGGTCTCGCCAAGATTGGTACAACTTGGTGACGAAGCTGTAAAAAAATAGTGGTCTCGCCAAGAATCGAACTTGGATCTAGTGTTTAGGAAACACCTATTCTATCCATTGAACTACGGGACCATCGACCATAAGTAGGCCGAGGACAGCAAAAATAACCACATTATTTGGTATCTTTACCCCTCTAATACAACACAATATGGGTTTTTACAATATCATTATTAAGTTTCGTTTTTGGCTTAGTTTACTAGCCGTAGCAATAGGTTTAGGTCTTGAATTAACTGGCATTGCTGGTTTTTGGCCTGTTTTCCCCCTCTATTTTTTAGGGTTAATAGGTATTTTAAGTCATTTTTTTATTGGTCCTCTTCGTCTGGTGCAAGCGCCCATGGAAGTGGGGGATATGGATGAAGTGGAGCGAATTTTAGCAACTATCTGGTGGCCTCAACTTTTATACAAGCCTGTCCGCAGTACTTATTACACCATCAAGGGTAATATTGCCATGGCAAAACAAGATTTTGATACTGCTGAAAAGCATTTAAAGCATAGCAATGAATTAGGATCGGCGATGCCTGAGGCAGAAGGTGCCAATAAATTGCAATTAGGAATGATGGCCATGCAAAAAGGAGATACTAAACAAGGCGAGTCTTATATACGTGCAGCCATTCGTGCAGGTATTCCAGATAAAGAATCGGAGGCCGTTGCTTTTTTAAGTATGTGTCAAATTTTTATGAATAAACGCGAGTTCCGCGCAGCGAAAGATTATTTCCGCAAAGCCAAAGCTTGCAAACCCACTACTAAACAAGTGGTAGATCAAATTAAAGAAATAGAGAAATACATTTCTCGTATGCCTGGGTAATTTATACATTTTAGTTTTATGATATTATTAAGCCCACTTCACAAGAGTGGGTTTTTTATTTAGAAAAATTTCTAAAAGCTAAGCGTATAAATACTGGGTTTTTGTATCAATTGGAATTTTACTATTGCTTTATGAAACAAAGAATATACCTAGATACCTCAGTCATTGGCGGCGCCTTTGACGAAGAATTTAATGAAACCACCAATCTTCTTTTTGATATGGTTAGTAAGAAAAAATTTACTTTAGTCATTTCATCATTAACATTAAGTGAACTTGATTTAGCCCCAACCTACATTAAAGACTTTTTTAATAAAATAGAAAGGTCTAGTATTGAACTAATTAGCTCAAGTGCTGAATCGGAATTATTAGCAAATTGTTATATTTCAGAAAAAGTAGTTGGGCAAACAAGTTTTGATGACTGCCATCATATAGCCATTGCGACAATATCAAAAGTTGAT
>Ga0114964_10000039_pt1 | contig 90772 bp, 86 predicted proteins | sample C_131016_MF_Meta_FD_92638 | JGI IMG/M metagenome (GOLD analysis project Ga0114964, IMG submission 92638) | Freshwater microbial communities from Lake Croche, Canada to study carbon cycling - C_131016_MF_MetaG | ecosystem: Environmental > Aquatic > Freshwater > Lake | place: Lake Croche, Canada... | reverse complement strand
TAATAGTGTTATTACGACTGATGCAATTAAAATTTACGAATCTAATAATAATATTGGCATAGGAACCAATCCAACAGCAGTTCTTCACATCAAGGCAGGAACAGCCACAGCCTCCACAGCACCGATTAAGTTAACATCGGGTACATTATTAACTACCCCAGAGGCAGGGGCGATAGAGTTCTTGACAGATGCTTATTACGCAACTATAACAACAGGCGCAGCAAGGAAACAAATTTCTTATAACGATGGGTCTAACTGGACTTTTGCATCGCAAGCTATCGGAGATTTATTATATGCATCTTCAACTACTGCCTATACAAGATTAGCAGCAGTAGCTGCTGGTAGTGTATTAAGATCAAATGGGGTTGGTGCTGCTCCAGTGTGGGGAACTCCTGCATACGCTTCAGAAATAGTTACTACACCAACCACAGGAACATTAACTCTTAAAGCAGCTACTGAAACTTATGGTGGTTCTATTACTAATGCAAACGTCTTTACAATAGCATTACCAGCAGCAGTTACAGGAGTAGTAAATGAATCAATTTATGTATTTAAGATTGGTGCAACTCTTCCAACTATAACACAACCTACGGGGATAGTATGGAGAGGTACTACACCTACATTAGTAATAAATTCAAGTTGGACAATATCTTACGAACAAGTAAATACTACTGGATCTACATTTGAGATTTGGGCAACAGCAGTTAAAAATGTATAATCATGCCATACTACGGAACAAAATTATTTAGTCAAGTTCAACCTGCAGCATTAACTACATTGCCAGTAAATTTAATTTCTGAATATGAATTTGAAGAAATATCAGGAACAACTTGTATTGATTCATTAAGTAGATATAATGGAACAAATAGTTCCACATCTATTTATAGTACAAGTTCTCCTAAATTTGGATCAGGATGTTATTCATATACAGGAACACAATATACTAATTTTGGGTCTTATTGGGGATTAACAACATTCCCTTTTAGTTTTGCCTTTTGGGTCAATATTCCATTAACAAAATCATTTCAATTAGATGATACACAAAATTCATCATCTACTAATTATAGAGGATTTTCTATAGTTGTCAATGTAGATGGATCGGTTGTTGTTACTTATACAAATGGAGTTGGTGCAGGTTCAGGTAGTAGATATAGTTGGCAAAGTGCTGTAGGAGCATTTACAACATATGGATCTTGGACATTGATTTGTATAACTTGTGCTACAAGTATATCTACTCAGCCAATACTTACAATAAATAATACTGTTGTAACATTAACGCATCCATCAGGAACTGCGGCAAGTTTAGTATTTACATCTGCAGTACCATATTTAGCTGTTTCAAGTCTTTCAACAACACCTGTTTATTATACGTTTAGTATTGATCAATTAGCAATATGGAATAAAATATTAACCGTTGGTGAAAAAACAACCCTGTATAATAGTGGAAGTGGATTAGATTATAGTCTTTGGTAAAAAATATAAATTATGAGAGCAAAATTAATTAATGGATCAATAGTAGAATTTGTTCAACCATCTAATATTTTAGGTGATGCTACACAATTTGCAATAGATAATGGATATAAAGAAGTTATTTATAGGGAAGGAAATGGAGGTAATTTTGAAGAAGGAGATTTTATTGTTTGTGAAATACCTAAAATAATTGATCCTATTCAACCATTATCTAAGTTAGAATTTTTGGCACGATTTACAGATGCTGAATTAGTAGGAATATATACTGAAGCAAAAACATCTGTGCTACTTGAAATATGGTTAGATAAGTTTAAACTATCTGAGAGTATAGATTTGCAGAATCAATTAACAATATCAGGATTGCAATATCTTGAATCAATTGGATTATTAAACACTGGAAGGGCAAATGAAATATTAACTTAAAAACTCATATATGAAAAACATTTTAGATAAAATTTTCAATAGTAATTTTTATAAAATATTTAAAGAAGAACTAATATTAATACCATTAATTGCAATATTGTTTTTATTGGCTAATAGGATTCTTCAATCAATATTTACTAGTAGTGCATTTTTCGATCCTGCATCTCAATTTGAAACATTACTATATGGATTATTAACTTATACTATGATATTTTGGTCTACACATCTTATGCTTAGAATTACATTGCCTAAAGTATATAATGTATTTACAGATGCATTTTATCATAAATTTGAACAATTGAATCCGTCTAAACAAATTGATTATGCATTTAAATTATTTATTGTATTTGCATTAATAGCAGGACTTGTTTATAGCGCCAAAGGAGACGAAAATCCAAATGTTCGCAGTAAATTAATAAATCTACTTGACTCTCAGTTAAACATACGTGAAACGGATCCTAATAGAGGTCCAGAGGTGGATGTATTTTTAAAGTCTGTTGGGGTAACTCCACCTGCTAGTTGGTGCGGTGCATATGTTGCTTATGATATGAAATCTTTTAGCATTAAAAATCCCAATAGCGGATGGTCTCCAGCATATGCAAATCCTAAAGATATTATATGGCAACTTAAAAAAAAAATAGTATTGATCCCTTACCAGGAGATGTTTTTACAGAATACTATTCATATTTAAAAAGAGTAGGTCATGTAGGATTTTTTTATTCTTATGATAAAAGTGGCTATTGGATTATTCAAGCTGGTAATACTAGTGGAAATGGATCTAGGAATGGCGATAGAGTTGGAAGAAAGAAGATTAGTAAAGATAAAATTTATGCAGTTTCACGTTATATAAAATAAAATCCTATGAGCAAACTTACAGACAAAACAAAAGTTATTATTGATAATGTTGAAAAATCTGTTATCAATGCAGAAATATTTACCGAAAAAACAATTAAGAAGGTTGAAGATAAATCTAAATTGATATCTGATAATATTAAAAAAGATGAATCCAATATTTCTTCATGGAAAGTTGAATTGATAAAAGATCTTATTGAAGAAGAAAAACAAATTAAAGTTAAAATAAAATCTAAGTCTAATGCAATATCAGAATTTTTTAGAAAAATTGTTATAGCATTTAAATTATATACTAGAAAATTAAAATAAATATGCTTTAGTATATTTTAATAATTTTAAATACAAAATAATTATATTATAAGATATGGCTGGATCACAATCCATTTGTCAAAAAGATGCAACTGAAGGATTAGGGGCATATAATCTATCGGCAGTAACGATGGAGCAAATAATAAATATGTTTAATTCATACATATCTAATAATACTGCTTTAGAAGAATCTTTTAATACATATATATCAAATACAAATCTTGCTGATTTGCTTGATGTAAATGATTTATTGGGATCTGCTCCTATTGGATCTGTATTTACAAAAGGTATTGATAATTTATGGACTTCTGAAATATTATCACTTATAATGCCTATTGCTACTACATCTACAATTGGAGGTGTAATAGTAGGAAATGGATTAAATGTTGATGTAAATGGTTTAATATCACTTGATTATTCTCCACTTATTGCGACAACATCTCAAATGGGTATTGTTCAGATAGGATCTGGATTAAATATTTCATCTGGTTTATTATCATTAAATCTTCCTACTGCCACATCTTTAATATTGGGAGGTGTAAAAATAGGAAATACATTATCTATTACATCTGGTGTATTAGATTATTTGCTTCCAACTGCATCTTCATCTGTTCTTGGTGCAATAAAAGTAGGCACTGGATTAACTATTACATCTGGAATATTAAGTGCTAATCCATATATCTTACCTAGTGCTACATCTGTCGTACTTGGAGGAATTAAAGTTGGCACTACATTATCAATGGTATCTGGAATTTTAAATTATAATTTACAGATTGCTAGTTCATTTTTATTGGGTGGAATTAAAGTTGGTTCAGGATTATTAATAGATAATATTACTGGAGTATTATCTACAATTCTTACAGATCCATTAGACAATATATTACATTGGGATAACTCTAAATATATCCCATATCTTGATCGTTATGGCGCAGATCCAGGCTATGCATATTTTTATTTAAATCAATATAATTATCCAGGATATGTAAATAATTCATTAACTCTTGATGGAAACTTATTTGCCATTAATTTTAATGCTTATTTAAATGGTAATTCATTTTCTGCTAATTATTCAAACTATGGCATATTCTTATTTGATTCAGACACTTCAACTGAATCTGCAATATTAACAGAATCAGGAGATTTAATTATAACTTCATTTACTGGATCAGTAGTATCTAGAATATTAATTGGTGACTATCAAAATAATCATAATGGTGAAAAATTAATAATTGATGATAACAATCAATTATTAAATATTGCATTTACAAATATTAATTTATCAAAAGGAATTGCAGACAAATGGCTTAAGCTTGATGGAAGTAATAATATTACTTACATGGATTTGCCAGCTAATACTTATATTCATCCAACTCAGTCTATTATATCTCCATTATTAACTGGTGCATTAGTTCTTGGATCATTATATGTTAATGAGTTGGGCCATGTTACTTCAGCGACTACACGTACATTGACACTTGCAGATCTTGGTTATGTTGAACCACTAGGGGCTGGATCATTTATTAATGCTATAGAATCTTCTTCATTAAATACAATTCCAGTATTCAATGATGTTACTGGAAATATAGTAAGAGAATCTACTGCGACAATATCTTCGCTTGGGCAAATATCAAATTCATCAGTAGATGATTATTCAATATATTCTTATAATTCATTATATAATGGCATATATTCTCAAGTAGATTCTCTTACTGGAATAGCATTATTAGCAAAATCACCATATATTCCAGCATCATTCATTTCATTGGATATTACCAATACTGGTACTAGGAATTGTTTAACATTAGATACAGACTCTCTGAATACTACATCCGTTGCAATAAATTATGCAACATCAATAGATTGGAATGGATCTAGCAATAGAGGGTCAGGCGCTTCATTGGTAATGCACAGAGAGTTAGTGACCTATACCGATGTTACAACATCAGTAGAAAATAATTCTAAAGAATGGTGGCTACTTAAAAATGGTATATTAACCAAAACAATGTGGCTTACATCTCATGGTGATCTTCATTTGACTGGCGCTATATTTACTGATAATGTTCCATATTGCGCTATAATAACTTTACCTGCAAATTCAACTGTTGCTGGTAGGATAAGCGGTGCAACTGTTATTACTGATTATCCTTATGGGTGGACATTGTCATCTGGCGCAAATCCAAATGATTTATCTATATTGCATAATTTAAATAAAAGAATAATTGATGTAAAAATATATTCTGTTAATGGATCAGAAGAAACAATGCTCTGGTTTAATGAAGCATATTCTGGATTAATTGCTGCAAATACAAATAATTTATTAATTAAAAATTTAGCAACAATAAATTTACCAATAGTTATTCATTTAATATTTAATTAATGACGGCAAAACAATATATAAGTAAGGTCTGCTGGCAAACAATGATTGATGATGTAGTTCAACTTACATCATCTACTTATTCTGTTGTTGTTACTCCATTAAATATAAATCAACCAGGTTCAATGAGTGGAATACTTCCTGGATATTATATAGAAGATACTCTTGGCAATAGATATACAATAACTTTAGTTGATGGAAATTTATTTGATGGATATACGGTAACTGTTAATGATGATTTTGAATATGGCTTTGGCCCTAGAGTTGGAAGAGAGGGCACAGTATTTCAATCTGTAGCAGATGGTGACTCACCATTTCTTGCTCCATCTGACTATAGAAATTTAGATAAATATGGAGAGCAAAATGCAAGAGCTATTGATTTGGATATATTATGGAGAAATACATATAAATATTGGAAATTGTGGGATAAAGTTCAATATGGATATTTATATAATTCATATGCATTTACTAATATATCTGCAGTCAATGCACACGTTCCTACTTATTTAGAATGGGAAAGTTTAATAATTGCAAATGGTGGATGGACTGTTGCTGGAGGCATATTTAAAGAGACTGGTATTACTCATTGGGAAAGTCCAAATTCTGGGGCAACAAATTCAATTGGATTAAATATACTTCCATCTGGATACAGATTTTATGATGGATTATTTATGTTTCAAAAAGAAAGATTTTATTTTAAACCTAGCGATTCTAGTTCATTTTATATTATTTCAAATAATTCTTCATCAATAACAGCAGAATATGGATATACTGTAATTGGAATTCCTATTAGACTTATAGTAGATTCTCCAAATATTGATTATGGTAATAATACCGGAGTTTATTTTGGTAATGATGGGAGATGGTATAAAATAATTTACACCTCTGGTAAATGGTGGATGACTGAAAATCTTCTTGAAACAAAATATCGTGATGGATCAGACATACCAATTGTAGAAGATGTTGAAAATTGGTCATCATTATCTTCTGGGGCAAGATGTTCTTACGATAATAATATTGATAATTCAGTATTTAATTATCATATTAATACAAAAAATTTAGTTGATTTTGCTGAGACTAAATCTATACGGTGGACAAGGAATCAATTTGCAACTGATGAAGTAGATACTTACGCTACAGGTCCAATAAGTTTAGAAAATGGAACTAGTTTATTTTCTACATGGAGTCCATTATTGGCTGGTGTTGGATCATTATCAGGACAAGCAATATTTTTAGGTCAAAATGCTGGGTTAAATTCATATAATAGTCATTTTTCAATTTTTTTAGGATCTAGTTCCGGAAGCAATGCAACAAATGCTACTCAATCCATATTTATTGGAGCTGTCTCAGGAGTAAATGCAACTAATTCCAGCTATTCAGTATTCATGGGATCAAGTTCTGGTCAAAATGCTACTAATGCATCTTATTCAAATATGATTGGATTTGCATCTGGATACTCTGCGTCAAATGCATCCTATTCAAATTTTTTAGGATTTGCATCTGGCTATCAAGCATCCAACGCGTCCTATTCAAATCTCATAGGATATCAAGCTGGTAGATTATTTACTAGCAATAATATTGGATCAAATAATATTATTATTGGAACTAATATATCTCTTCCAAATGCAACTGCAAATGCAATTAATTTAGGTGGAGTTTTATTTGGCACTGGATCATATTCTACGAATACAGGTAATCCATCAATAGTAGGTCAATCTTTAGGCAAAGTAGGTGTTTCAATAGTTACACCTACTTCCAGATTACATCTTCCATCAGGAGGAACTGCAGTTGGCACATCTTCATTTAAAATTAATCCCGGATCACTTCTTTCAGCTACTGAGAGTGGCGCTATAGAACCAGATGGAACACATATATATTGGACTAATAGTAGCGGTGTTAGGCTACAGCTAGATAATGGCTCAACATATTCTCTTCCAATAGCAACAGCGTCTATTCTTGGTGGAATAAAAGTTGGCTCAGGATTAATTATAAACAGTACGACTGGAGTACTATCTGCAACTTCTGGTGGCATGGTATATCCAGCATTTGGTATTCCTGTTTCAACTGGAACTATTTGGGATTCTTCACTGTCTCCTACATCTAATGCATTAAAATATATTCGTGCAAATTCTGCAGGAACAGGATTTGAATTTGCATTGCCACCAACAGGAGCATTGCTTACAGATCTTTCTGCAACAGCACCTATCTTTTATAATAGCGCAACAGGAGTAATATCTCATCAAGCAATAGATGGCACACTTCATGTTACTGCAACTTCAACAACTAATTTGGGAAATGTTTTAACTGCAGGATCTACAGCAGGTTCATTTAGTTGGATAGCACCATTTATTGGTTCATTAACTACTACTGGAACAGGAGCTGCTACGGTTGCTTCAGGTGTATTAAATATACCAAATAATACATATTTATTACCAATTGCATCTTCTACAATATTAGGTGGAATAAAGGTTGGAGCAAATTTATCTATTGATGGATCTGGAGTATTATCTGCATCTACCGTATTTCCATCAGTTGGAATCCCTGTTTCAACAGGTTCTGCATGGGGAACATCTTTCGCTCCTTCCGCACATGCTCTTCAATCCTTAAGAGTTAATGCAGGGGCAATTGCTTGGGAATGGAGTCCTGCAATATCTGCTATTGCGCCTATACTTTATGATAATTTAACTAATATATATTCTCATCAATCTATAGATGGTACATTGCATGTCCCTGCTACAAGCACAATTAATTTAGGTAAAGTTTTAACCGCTGGTGCTACTGCAGGGAATTTAAGTTGGGTAATGCCATATATTACATCTCTTACAACAACTGGATCAGGTGGTGCTACAGTTGTAAGTGGAGTATTAAATATACCAACTTCATCGTACACATATACATTGCCTATAGCATCATCATCAATATTGGGTGGAATTAAAATTGGATTAGGTCTATCTATTGATGGATCTGGAATACTTTCTTCTCTGATAACTGCTGACAATGGATTAACTGCAAATACTTCTTCAAATATTAAGCTTGGTGGAACCTTACTTGCAGATACAACAATAAATACATCAACTTTTGGATTAACCATTACTGGATCTTCAACATATGCATCTTTAATAAGCATTAATTCAACTGTTACTGGATTAGGGGTTATAGGAGGGTCTTCTGCATCTACTGGTACTGGAGCAGGTGGAAGCTTTTATTCTTCATCAGCAACGGGTTCTGGCATTATTGGATATAATACATTGGGTGGTATTGGTGGAGTTATTTATACTTCTTCTGCTATTTCAAATACTATACTAGATACATTAGAAATTAAAAGATATACTTCTGATTCTGTAGCTTCTGGAATAGGAAATTCAATACGATTTAGCATTCAGGATTCATCCGGTTCTGCTACTCCATCTAATTATATATCTTCTACATTAACAACTGTTTTATCTGCATCTAGAATTTCTAATTTAATATTTTCAGGATATGGAGTATTGCCATCTACATCTACCTGGGGATTAAGAAATATATTAACATTAAATGGATCAGGACAATTAATTTTAAATAATTATGGCACTAATATTTATACTGGGGTAAAGGCAAAATACTTAGCTGTTACTTCAACTGGAAATGTGATAGAATCAGATGCATCCATATCACTACTTAATGATGTAGGCTCTAATGTTAATTATTATCCATTGTTTTCAACATCTGCTGGATCTGTTGGATCTTCTTTGAGTACAGTATATACTTCTTCGCCTAATTATGTATATAATCCAATAAATGGAACTCTTAGTCTTAGTGGTGCAGTAAGTGGAAATTATTTATATGCTACTAGCTTCCTGGCTATAACAAGTGCAACAAGTCAAATCAGATTAGGTAATCCATATAATGTTGGACTTGCTGGTCAAGTATTGACAAGTGGAGGTCCAACTGGTGCATTAACATGGACAACAATATCTAGTGGTGGATCTATGACGTGGCCAACGGGTGGTGCTCAGATAGCATATTATAGTGGATCTTCTTCATGGGGAACATTAATTATTGGCTCTGGTCTTACATTGTCAGCAGGAACTCTTTCCGCAGCAGCATCTTCTTATACATCTAATAATGGAATTACATTAACTAGTAATAATTTCCAATTAGGTGGTTCATTATTGGCAAATACGACAATAGCTGCAACCTCATATATTTTGGGTATTACTGGAACTATGTCTCCATTTACATCTACGGCATCTGCAGCTGGTGGAATTGGTGTTACTGGTAGTGGATTAGGTATTGGTGTCCAGGGAATATCAACATCTGGAAATGGAATATATGGCTTATCCACTAGTGGTAATGGAGTACTTGGGTCCTCATCAAATTCTTATGGTGGCATATTTAGCAGTACTAGTAATACTGCACTGATTGCATCTACAACACTTGGTAATATAGTAGCAGATTTTACATCTTCTAGCACTAGCACTAATACTTCATATCCAATACTTAAAATATCTAGAAGTGTTGATTCTGGTAATGGGGCAGATGGAATTGGCTCTCAAATAGCATATTATTTAGAAACAGATGCTGGCGCAAATTCCTTATCTACAATATTAGAGTCTGTATGGACTACTGCTGCATCCGCTTTAAGGACATCTAAATTTTCAATTATTGGAACGTCATTAGCTATATCAGCTCCCAACTTTGTAGCATATGGAACAGGAAGAATGCAATTTAATCAATATGGTTCAGGTTCATTTAGTTCAGGAACTATAACGAAATATCTTTCGGTAGACAGTTCTGGATATATAATTGAAGCGCCAATACCAACAAGTGGGGGATCTTATACATTTAATAATGGACTCACTCTTACTGGAGCAATAGTTTCTTTAGGCGGTACATTGTTAAATAGTACTACTATTGCTGCAACTTCATACACTCTTAATATTACTGGAACAACAGCGCCATTGATATCTACAGCGTCTTCTGGAGGAGGAGTTGCAATTGAAGGAATATCTGCTTCAGGAACAGGCGTCTGGGGAAGCTCCACTAGTTTAACGGGTATTTACGGGACATCTTCAAGCGGAGTTGGTGGGGTATTTATTAGTAGTAGCAACTATGCAATTCGAGCAACATCTACTTCATCAATATCTGCTCAATTATCTATTGTTAATTCTGTAGGTAACACTCCTCTCCCTATAATAGACGTTGTAAGGCAAACATCTGGTGCTGTTGGAGATGGAATTGGGGGCCAAATAATATTTACTAATCAAACTTCTACCTCTCTTTCTCAATCTAATATTCTTGAATCAGTTTGGACTACTTCTGCAAATGCTACAAGAACGTCTAAATTTATTTTATATGGGATTAATAATGCTGTAACTGCAGCTAATTTAACTTCTTATGGAAATGGGCAGATGCAGTTTAACAAATATGGTATTGGGACATTTGTTGGCACAGTTGCAAAATATTTAGCAGTAGATAGTTCTGGTAATATTATAGAAGCAGCAGCTACTAGTGGAACATCTTATTCTGCAAATAATGGATTATCTCTTTCGAGTACTACGTTTAAATTGGGTGGCACTTTATTGGCCAATACAATTATTGATCTTAATTCATTCTCTCTTACTTTTACCTCAAATGCTACAATAGATGGATTTAAATCAATAGCAACAGGAACTTCTAATTCTTCACCTGGAATATACGCAAGTTCTGAAGGATCTAGTGGCGTTTATGGCATAACTTCTAAAACAGGTCTTCCCATTCCAGGACAGCAAATAGCTGGCGTATTGGGTGTTGGATCTGGAACTTATTCTGCTGGAGTAATTGGGCAAGGTTGGTATCGTGGACCAGGCGTATATGGTGAATCGAGAAATAGTACTGCAAATGGGTATGGTGTTTGGGGATTTTCAGCATTAAGCATTGGGATATATGGAGAATCAAATTCAACATATGGGGGGTCATTTTTTGCAAACTATGGTTCAACTAACAATATAGTTTTACCATCTTTGCTACTTGGTAGTAGCCCAAATAGTAATAATGGTATTGCCGGATTTGGTACTTCAATAGATTTTCAATTAGGAATTAATGGAGTTATTAGGCCATCTGGATCATTTTCCAACCGATGGACAAATGCTACATATCTATTTGAAAATTCAAATTTTGTATGGTCTCCGATGTCATCAGGAACAATCACTGATAGAATGACTTTATCTTCAACTGGATTGCTCACTGCTGCACAATATAGCTTAACAGCTTTAAACACAGCACCAACATCATCAACTATGGCTGGAACAATAGGTGAAATTCGATGGGCTAATGGATATGTATATTTATGCGTTGGGTCAACATCTTGGCAAAGAGCAGCATTGACATTATGGTAATTATGTAATTCAATAATATACTTCTTATTATAATAATTGATAATTAAAATAAAAATAATAAATTTGCACAATTATTAACTTTAAAATAATATATATGAAAATTACTAATGGTGAATGCTTTGTTATCGAGAATGGATTGCGTACTGCAGTTAATGAACTTGTGGAATCTAAAGTTAAAAGCTTAGCTTTAAATGTTATTGTATCTAGAAATCTTCAAAAAGTTTCTGAGTTATGTGAGGCATTTAGAAAAGAAATTCGTGAATTTATGCCTGAAGATCTTAAAGAGTTAAATGAAAAAGGCGAAGATCTTACTGATGATGAAAAATTAACAAAAGAAGAATTGACAAAAACCTATAATGATGAAATTAACAAATTTTTATCTGAGCCAGGAGATGTTGAGTTTTATAAGCCTAATATTTCTATTGAGTCATTAATGCAAGTTGAACTTGGCTATGACAGCTCTAGCATTATATCTCTCATACTTGGAGAAAAATAATTTCTAATAATTAAAGTAAACAATATTAATAAATATTATACTAATGGATTACTCTCAATTTGTGCAGGAACTATCTGCATTAATAGTTGCTGGTGCAGCTTCAACCGTCATAGCCATAAAAGTTACTCAATCTGTAATGGAAGAAAAATTAAAAGCTATGAAATTTAATCAGGAAGAACATAGGCGAGAGATGCTTGAAGAATCTGGACGTATAAGATCAGATGTTAATGAATTTATGGATAATTATAATGAAAACCATAAAGAAAGAATTGATATTGCGATGGATTATATCAAAAGAGTTGAATTTAATAAGGCAGATAGATCTGAAGTAAACTTAGTTATTGATGCTACAAAAAGAATTGAGCATAAATTAGATTTATTAATATTGAAAAATAACAAATAATACATATATTATGAATTGTAAAATTAAGCGATTTAAGGCATTATATTTCATGTTCTATGCTATCATATTATTTAGCATGCAATCATGTCTCACAGTGTCTAGAATACAGCGTAATTGTGAAGCATTCTCTAAGATATGTGTTACTGCTACTAATACTGAAATAAAATACAGGGATACTACAATATATGTAACAAAAGATATTGGTATTGCTTTACCAAAAGATACTGCAATAATAAATAATTCTGTTACAGTAAATTCTCTTGGAGCTCAAATGAATTTAGTTGTTTCTAAAAAAGGAATAATTACTGTATCATCATTTATACATAATTCCAAATTAGTTACTACTGGATATGTAAACAAAGATAGTATAATTAAATCTGTGCAAGATTCTATTTTATTAAAAAATGCACTGGTAAATAAATCTTCTCAATCTACAATAATTGTAAAAGATAAATATATACCAATAGTATATAAATATGCATTTTGGATTTTAATAGCAGAGATTATATTATTGTTAATTATTGTTGTCTTAAAATTGAGCAGCTTTAGTCCTGTTAGCATTATATCTAAATTTATATCAAAATAACATTTAGCTATAAACGCCACTACATACAGTAAAGCATATACAATATATTAAGCAACTTATTAATTTTGTATTAATTTAAATGATTCGGCAATGGATTTAAATGATTTAAGTTTTGATTTATTCGATGACGATTTGGCATTGGTAGATCTAGAAGACACTGAACCACAGGACAATGTGGATAAAGATAATGCTGGCGAGGGCAAAGGCTCGGAGAAAGTAGCTAGCGAAGAAGGGGCGATAGGGGAGGAATCCACTGAGAGTGGAGACGAATCTTTGCCGAATCTGTACTCTTCCTTAGCTAAAGCTCTCGGAGAAGAAGGATTCCTTCCTAGCCTTAACTATGATGAAATAGATAGTTTTGACAAACTTGGAGATCAAATTAGAGATGCAAATAAAAAAACGCTTTCTGATGCATTAGGATTTGATATTAGTAATGTTAATGAACTCAGCAATTTGCAAAAAGAATATCTTAATGCATTGAGTCAAGGCATTCCAGCTGAAAAGTTTATTGAAGCTAAACAAAATGAATTTGACATTAACTCTATTACTGATGAAGCAATAGAGTCGGATGAAGATCTTAGAAAGAATATTATTATTAATGGATATGTATCAAAGGGTGTTCCAGAAGCAAAAGCTGCTAAATTAGCCCAAATGCATATAGATCTAGCAGAAGATGTATCTGAGGCTAAATCAGCAAGGGATGATATTAGGCAGGCTATATTGCAAAATAATCAAAGAGAACTTGATTATCAAAAGCAATTAGCTTCTGATCGAATTAATGAACAAAAAACATACGAAGAGTCATTAAAGAAATCTTTTTACGAAACAGATAAGCTAGGTGATACATTTGCTATCTCTAAACAGTTAAAAGATAAAATGTATGATTCTATCGTAAAACCAGTAGCTAAGTTGGAAGACGGAACATTGGTTAATGCAATAACAAAATATCAAGTAGAAAATCCTATTGATTTTCAGCACAAGATGGCATGGCTATTTACAATTACAGATGGATTTAAAAAGTTTGATTCATTTGTAACAACAAAAGCTACATCAAAGGCTACGCAACAATTAGAATCTGTACTTAATTCGACGAATTTTGACAAGCTGGGTAATGTCTCCAATCCCATGCATGACGATGACGCAGTTTATGGACTCCGCGATTATAGATTTGATGAGGAGGCTTAGTAACTATTTTTTTTTTAAATTTTAATTAATTAACTATGAGTTTAGGTAAATTTCAAATGACTGCCCCCAAAGCGTGGCAGGGACTTACCGACAAAAACCATGTTAGGGCCATCTTCCGTGGGCAACCACAAGCAGCAGCTAGAAATATGATTCAGCTATTGGCCTATAATCGTGGTAAGTCGTTGGAGAATTATCTCTCGCAATTTCCAACAAAATTCTTCGACACTTCGGATGAATTTGTTTGGCAACTAATCGGTTCTTCTCGTAGGAACATCAAGCTTGCAAGCGCACGTATTAATGGTAGCACTGTATTAGTAGGTGATACTGGTATTGGTGCAGCTGGTAATCGTTTTGAAGTATTGTTTGAAGAAGATTGGTTTGCTGATGGCAATCAAATCGTTGGAGAAAAGAATGAATTGTATCCATTGCGCGTTATTGGAGATGGTAGAATTGAGGGTCAATACACTGTTTACACTGTTGAGCTTTTAGGTTATGTTCCTGGTGGTATGCCTGGTTCTGAACTTATTGCTGGAAAGCGTTTCAGTAAAGATTTCTCTCCAGTAGAAGAAAAAATGTCTCGCCAAGTTGGTGATATTCATTTCACCTCTCCTACTTCTATGCGTAATGAGTGGACCACTATCCGTATTAAACATGAAGTGCCTGGTAACATTGATGACATGAAAATCCAAATGGGTATTCCAGTTGTTGATAAAGCTGGTAACAAATCAATCATGAATGGTTGGATGCATTACGTAGACTTCAAGCTAGAAGAAGAATTTTCTGAAGAGAAAAATCATGCTATTATTTATTCACGTACTAACCGTGATCAAGCTGGTGAGTACCATAACATTGGTAAATCAGGTAATGTGATTAAAATGGGTTCTGGTATTCGTGAGCAAATGGAAGTTTCAAATACTCAGTTCTACGGAAAATTCTCGATCAAACTTATTGAAGATATGCTATATAGTTTATCTCACTCTAAGCTTGGCATGGGAGAACGTAGATTTGTTCTCAGAACAGGTGAAGGCGGAGCTGCTCAATTCCACAAAGCAATTACTGACATTGCAACTGGATGGTTAGGCAATGTAACCACTGGATCTCGTTTTACAAATGGACAATCATTATCTAGTGTTAAATCTCCTCTACATGATAACGCACTTGCGGCTGGATTCCAGTTTGTTGAATGGCGTGCTCCTAACGGTGTAATAGTATCTGTTGAGGTTGATCCTTTCTATGATGATCCAGTACGTAATAAAATTTATGCTTCTGATTTCCGTGGTTCAGTTATCATGCCTGCAGAGTCTTATCGTTATGATATTCTCTATATTGGTAGTATGGAAGAGCCTAACATTCAGATTGCAAAAATTAAAGGTCAAGAAGAAATTCGTGGATACCAATGGGGATTCAGGAATCCATTTACTGGAGCAATTAATAATGACAATATGTCTTTTGATGAAGACAAGGCAGTCATCCACAAACAGTGTACTTTAGGTGCATTGGTATTAGATCCGTCACGTACGGCTAGTCTAATTCCAGTTGAGTTAGCATAATCAAATTGGGGAGCTGAGTTTCGCTTGGCTCCCCATATTTTTACTTTAAAAAAATTCATATGGCAAAGAATGAAGATCAAGGGAGTACAGTTATACCAAGTTGCTTGGAAAATAAAACATTAATAATTAAATTTCATCCACGTCCCAGAGGATTTGTAACCAATCCAAAACATATTTTATATGGAGGAATGATGGAGGGAGCTGTTAGGGTATTTTCACCACCACTATTAAGAAATGGTGATTATAAAAATGTTCTATCTAATGATGAAAAAGCATTTTTAGAAGAATATATGGGTTTAGGTAAAGATGGATTAAGCGTATATAAAAAAGATAATAATTATTGGGAGGGAGTTAAAGTTAAATTAGAAAAAGGTGAAAACTTTTTTGATATGGCATCTCCTGAAGATTTTATTAAAGCAAAAGTTGTTCTAGCTAATGATAATATAATTGCACCATCATTTGATGAAGTAAATCATAAAGTATCTTACATGTTTTATGCTGTTAAAGATGGTGAGCGCGAGCAGGAAATGCATCGTAAACTTACTGGAAAACAAGAAGCATATAAATTGTATGGTAAATATGAAGATGATAGAGAAGTTCTTGAATACATATGTAAAGCCGTAAGAGGCTCTGCTGTATCTAAAACTACCAAACTTGCTACAATTCAAGGTTGGATTGGTGATATTATAGAAGGTAATACAAAAGAATTACTTCTTGTTTTAAATGATAAACAACTCAGAACTAAAATGCTTATTGGCAAAGGAGTTCAATGTGGAGCAATTAGATTTGTAGATAGTCAATATTTTACTGCTGAAGGTAAGCCATTGTCAGAACAGGGTGATGCCACTATGGGTGCTGCAGCAAATTTCTTAGATGCTCCGGTTAATCAGCCAATTAGGCTTAAAATTGAAAATAGAATTAAAGTAACCGAATAATGACTACAGCTGAATTTTCAAGACAATTTGATGTTAGGTTTAATAATTTAGATAGCAATCTTGCGCATGGAGTTACAGAATATGAGAAATCATTATATTTAACTCAAGCTCAACTAGAAATTGTCAAGAATTATTTTAATCCTAAAGGTAATAAGTACCAAGAAGGATTTGGTATGTCTCCTAAAAGAGATGTAGATTTTTCTAATATAATTGAAGTAAAAGCTATTGGTACTGGATTAAACGCAATCCCTGGAGATGGTGCAGTGATGACTCAATCATTTGGAATTAAAGCATTACAACTGAAAATTGTTGATGATGTAATGATGATTCTTAATGAAAGATTTTCATTTAATGCTACTTCTCCTGGAGTATATGCATATGATACAACTGTTGTCCCTATTGAGTATAAACAATATCAGACAATTCTTGGTAAAGCATATAAAGATCCTCCAATTCGTCAGACATGGAGATTCATTAGAAGTGGCGATATTGAATTGGGTAATTCTACTGCAATAAATGTTGAATTAATTGTTAAGAGTAATTTTGATGATGAAATTGGATATGTTTATTATGTAAGATATTTAAAAAGACCTACTCCAATTGTTCTTGAAGATCTTAATGGTGGATTAACTATTAATGGTGTCTCCTCAACAACTCAATGCGTACTATCTCCAGAGCTTCATGAGGAAATTCTAGGTCGTGCAATTGAATTATGTAAAGCAGATTATATTGGAGATCTTACATCTCAAATTGAAGTTAATAAACGTAATGAATAATGACATATAAAGAACTATCTAATGCATTTGATGTCTATTCAAATAGGCATGCTGAATCAAAATTAGAGACATTATTATTCTTTGATGAATATGAAAAGTCTTTATTGCTGACTAAGGCTGCTAATGAGATAGTTAAAGAAATGCTTCCATCTTTTGATAGGAATGAAAAGATAAAAAAACAACTAGCTCAACTTACTAGGTCCACGCAAATATCAACACAGGTAACATTAGATAATGGACTTAAGCTTAGAAATGATAGTATTGTTTATCAGCTTCCTAATGATGTTTTATATGTTGTTGCAGAATCTCTCAGGAATTCTACTGGTGCTATATTAAATAGAATTAAACCGCTTCAAGATGACGAGGCTTACTATTCATTTGATAATCCATTTAGGGCTTCTGCTAGAGGTTATGCATGGTCTGTTGTAATATCTGAATCCGTTAGTAATGTTATTACTAAATATATTGAGGTTATTACATCTATATCTGCTGCTACTAATCCAGAGTATTATTTAAAATACATTTCTGAGGTTCCAGCATTTATAGTTACAGATAGCTTACTTGATGCTACTATTAATGGATTATCTACAAATACTAATATAAATTTAGAAGCTCCACTTGGCATTCTTCATGAAAAAATTCTTGATAGAGCAATAACTATTGGTTATATGGCAAAAGGAGACGATCCAAATTTAAAGGTAGCTGCATCAAATCTATCTACAAATAGTTAAATAAATTTATAAATAATAATACTAAAAATAAAAACTATTTATTATGGCACTTTTTACAATTAAAAATCAACGGGACCTCATCGTCCTTAATGGCCTTACTAGTCAGACTACTGCTGCAGCTTTTGCAACATCTGCTGCCGCTGGTGAAGGTAAATTATTTAATCAATATGGAGCTACTCCTACAGGTAAGGAGAAGTTTGCTATTTATGTAAAACACTTAGATGGTCGTATTCGCAAATCAGATGTGATCAATCCAGATGCTATTACTTATTTTAAAAAGCAAGTTCCCGTATCTCCTGTATTAGCTAGCACTTTGGTAACTGTTACAACTGCTACTGTTGGCGATCTTTATGAGGTTGCAATTAAAGTATGGAATGATGGTGCATTGTCTATGGACGATACTATTCTTCTTAATGCTTATTATACAGCTGTTACTGGTGACACCACTACCACCATTGCAACTGGTCTTGCTGCATCTTACAATGCAGCTCAGACTCGTATGGGACAATCTTATTTTACATGTACTTCATCTGGAGCTGCTGTAACATTTCAATCTACTGCATTACCATTTGTTACTGGTAAAAAAGATGGTCGCCCACTTGATTATGCTATCAAAGCAACTCAGGTTAGTCCTACTACTGCTGCTATTGGCTCACTTACTGTAGCTACTACTCCTGGGGTTGTTAATCCTTGCTCTATCACTTATTTACAAGACCTTGAGTTCCAAACTCGTGGTGCATTTGGTGATTCTTTACGTGGACTTGCATATCCATTTGATTTTGCTTTGCAGTCTGACATTAATTCTGCTACTGTTTATACATTGTACGAATTTGATTTTCACTATGACACGAATGGCGTTAGTCATGATGTTCAAAAATCTCCTCGTCATTTGACCGTAGCTGTTCCTGCTGCCAATGTTGCAGCATTTGATGCGACCTTAGCCACTGTTCGTCAGGTTATTGATCTTACAACTGCCGCTACTGATGGTCAGCAAATCACTTGGACAACTGCTCTTGGAACATATCATCCATCTGCACAGTAATCTACTGTTTAATTTAGCTATAAGAGGGGTGCCATTTTGGTGCCCCTTTTTGTTTTAAAATAATCATTATATTTGTGGAAATTTTAAAGTAATGAAATTAAGGGAAATAATATACGATATTCGTGAGTCATTTAGGATTATGTCTGATGATAGTTCCATCACAAATGATTTTCTTGCATATTTAATTAAAAATGCAAGGGCTACAATATTACAACAAAGACATTCAGATCCTAGAAATATTGTTCCATCTGTAGCATATCAAAGTCTTACTGTTGATATTGGTGTTAATGCTAAATCAGTATCACCTATTCCATCTGTCATTAAAACTACTGGTAATCCTCATGCTCCATTAAAAATAGTTGGTAAAGATGTTGCTGATACAAGTCTTGACATTCCTTTAAATGTAGTGTCATTAGAAAGATTACCATTTGTTGGACGTAATCCATATACATCAGATCAAATATTTTGCGCCTTAGATGAGAATGGAACTATTATATTTAATAGTAACAACAATATGTATAAATTAATTAATAAAGTTGTTGTAAGGGCTTTATTTGAAGACCCTGAAGCTGTTTATGCAATATCTAATCCAACACTTGATTTCTGGGATGCTAAATATCCATTAGCTGAAAGTGATTTAATGGATATTAGAAAAATTATTGATCCTAAAATTTCTGGTATATTAGGTATAAATAAAGATACATTAAATGATGCGACAGAGGAAAGGATTGATCAGAACGCACAAGGTAATAAGTGATTATGGTATAAGGGATTATTATAAGAATTATCATAATACTTATAAAGATACTAAGCATGATTTGGAATATAAAAATTACAATAGCTTAATAGATGATATTCTTATTGGTATTGCTAATGCAATGGCAGATGAAAAATATGATTTTAAATTGCCACATAATCTTGGAAGGATAATAACTAGAAAATATAAGCCAACATTAAAATATGATGAAAATGGTGACCCATATATTAAAAGACCAATAGATTGGAGTGCAACAAAATCATTGTGGCTTGATTATCCAGAACTTAAAAAAATACAATTTGTATATCACACAAATCAACATAGCTCTGGATATATATTTACAATAATATATCGTAAAAGAGGATGCTTATTCCGTAACAGATTATTTTATACTGCTCAAATAAATAGAGCAATTAAAAGGAATATATCAAATCAAATAACAATTGGTGAATTTGATTCACTAGAAACAAAAACAAAATAGTATGTACTCAGGTTATATTTCTTTAAAGTCTGTTATTGATAGGGTGATGCGTCATCCATTATGCACAGATCTTCCATATGAATCTGCTATTGTATGGTCAGTCGATGTTATTCGATTGATTGGATCTGCTACATTTATGCAGCGTAAAATAATGAGACTTGGCATAGAAGATTATAGATGCACCAAACCAGAAGATATGGTTTATATGCAGCAAGCAAGGCGTGTAGTTAGAGGATGGGATTCTGATAAATCATTTCCAACGTGGACATTTTTACCAGCAGATCCCAATACAATAAATAGTTATCCAGAAGATGGAGTATGGGCTTATCCAAGCATCAATATAATTGATAATCCACAGACTATAGGCGAGCAATATCAACCTATGTATGAGGCTACAGATCCATTTCATGAATTTTACAATAAATCAAATGTTGAAGGTATATCTCCAGTAAATTCATATAAGTTTAATGGTAATTATATTTATGCATCTTTTCCAGTTGGAACAATTGATATATCATATGATGGCATAATGGTAGATGAAGAAGGTGTTCCTATGATACCTAATGATCCTACTGTAGAAAAAGCAATTGAAAATTATATTAAATCACAATATTTTGGTATTTTATCAGATCTTGGAAAAGATACTATTCGTGCATATGAAAGAGCTGAAAAAGAATATTGCTGGTATATTGGTCAGTCTCAATCACATGCAGCATTGCTTTCATTAGATGGTAGAGAAGCATTGAGTAACACTATGAACAAATTAGTTCTTAATGATAGACCTCACGGAACATTCTATAGAGATATGGCATATCCTGAGAAAATTAAAAAACAATAATGATAAAAAAAGATCAATATACATATTTAGGTGGAATGAATGTTGATATGCCTCCTGCTAAAAGGGGGAAAGATCAATATGTTATATTGCGTAATGGAAGAATAACATCATCATATTCTGATGGAGATCATTTAAATATACCAAGTAATGGCATTGTTAGATGTCAATCTGGAAATGAATTATCATTTGAATTTACATCAATAGAGCAAGTCCATGTATCTTCTGGTAGCTTATCTGTTCAATATAAAATTAGTGGATCACTATATTTAAAAACTTTTGCTGGCGTTAATAGTCCAGATATAGCCGATTTCACTGTATCTTCCAGTCAGCCAATGTCAATACTTACTGCTGTATCTGATGGTCCATATGCATATTTTTTAACTACTACACCTCAAAGTGTAGATTGTATATGGAAACATTCAGAAGTTGGTGGTACAGAATTATTATACATTAACAATTTAGGATGGAATAATCTTGCTGAGAAAAACTTTGATATTGTTGTAAATATTGAAAATGAAAGTGTTATTAAAATGTATATTGCTGATGGAAAACATCAAATATTTTCCGTCAATATAGCATCTATTCATGATTTATCTAAGCCCAGGAAAGTTTTATATATGGTTCCTCAATATACAATGTCTCAACCATATGTGTCTGAGATAGTATCTGGTGGGGAGCATACTTCTGGTGCAATACAATATGCATATAATTTATTTAATGTTAATGGTGGTCAAACTAAGATTTCTCCTGCATCAGAATTGATATACATTGGAAAGTATTTAAATGGTGGAGATGTCAATGAGGTTGTTGGTCAAACTAACATTATTAAAATAGAGGCTATCGATACTGGCTATGATTACATTAGGATCTATTCTATTAAATACAATGATTTAGATACTACTCCTATTGTATCCGTGATTGGTGAATATGCATCTCCAGGAAATGGAATATTAACAATTACCGATGATGGTAGAGTAAAATATAATATATCAATAGAATCATTAATTTTTCTAGGTGGCACTGAGATTATACCACGCTGCATTATTGCCAAGAAAAATAGATTATTATTAGCAAATATTGTAGAAGATATATTTGACTTAAACTGGGATTTTACAAATCAAGTTCAATTAGAAGTTAATGATTCTAATTATTTTGATAGCAGAGCATATTCTTCAAATGTTAGTGGATATGTTGCTATATGGGATAAATTTAATATAGAATCAGGTCTTAATTCTGAAGGCGAATATAATATGCCTAGTGGAGATATGGTTCCAGAAAAACATGATTGTGTTCAAGATAAAAACATATTTTTATTTCATCCTCAATATTATCTCAGTGTATTTTCAGATAAATTTGGTGGAGATGGAAGGCATGTGTCTTATAAAATAAAACAAACTAATTTATCATCTATTTCAGCCGCTAACTATGATCCAATTGAATCTAGATACATGAAAGTTGGAGAAGTCTATCGATGGGCCATAGAATTTTATGATAATCAATCTAGAAAGTCAACTCCTCATTGGATAGCGGACGTCAAAGTTCCTCCAGGTTATTATGGGACAATGAATGATACTAGAGTAACTATTGAATTTACAATAAATGCTGCAGGAATATCTAGGCTAGCAGCACAAGGAATTGTTGGTTATAAATTCTTACGCGTTCAGAGGCAAGAAGCAGATAAGACTATTGTTGCACAAGGAATAATTACCCCAATGATATTCCAGCTTACTGGTCAGGATGCTAAAACAGATTCTAATCAAACTGCTGGTAATCTATATAGCGACATAAATACAAAAATAACATCTCCTTGGATTCGTCATATGACTGATCAAGTTGATATTCCATATACGGCATTTGATAGTAGTGCATTACATTATACTCCAACAGCTACTAAAAATAATGTTAAAATATATAAATTACAGAATAACAAATGTATTAGCCCAACAAATCCAAGTCAAGGATTACCATATTATGACCGTAATATTGGAAGGGATCCCTGTCCATTTACTGAGATATATAGAGATAGAAATAATGATCCAGTAGCTACTTCATGGTTACACATATCATATCAAGATACTAGATTGATGCAATTATTTTCTCCAGAAACTATTTTTGGAACTCCTAACTTATCTTCTAATATGAAGCTTAGGACGGCAATGACTTTGCGTCAAGATGTAAGATCTTCTCATGGTAAAATGATATATGCAGATACTAGCACTGTTCTTAGGGATCGCAAAGATCTTTTAAAAACAAATTTATTTGATGTTAGCAAATGGGGAAATGGTTATGCCAATGATGTGCATGATGAAAAAGCTAATTTTATTCATTATAATGGATACATTGGTCCTAACAGGCCATATCCTACTGAACCTGGATTAATAACTGAGCAATTTATTCAATATTATAGATCCTATGTTCCTAATACATTTTTATCAACAAAAGGAGATGATTATACTGCCAATGATTATAGTATAAATGGCATTCCAGAATTAACTAATTTTGATTCAAGCGTTAATACTTATAATGAATTGCCTGAATTTAAATACACAAATTCTCTTCAGAATGTAATAGCTGATGGATCCAAATCATTTACTCGTGGTACAACTCATCCTGATAATGAGTGGGATATACCTATTTATGGAGTAGATGCTATTGCGGCTAAGAATATAACTTTTACAGCTAATATTGGAGCTTCATTCAATCAGCCATATGAAACAATTGTAAATTATGCATTTGCAAGTTCGTCAAAATCTATCAATCCAGATGATCATGTATTACTTGGGGAGATTGTTGCAGATATTGAAAATCAATATGGTGGCAAATATTATGAAGATAGATCTGTGAATAAATATATGGCTGTTGGTGTTTATCAGAAAATTTCTGGATCATCACCTAAAACATATAATATAATTAATAGCGGTGATGTATTTGTTGGTAATTTTCTTTTTGCAAGAATAGCAAGAATTGATGGAGCTTCATTAGCGTATGATCGGCTGCAAATGTCTGAGATTGTTAAAATACCAGTAGAGACTACAATTAATCTTCGCCAAAGAAGCGATAGTTCCTATGGTGGATGGACAGCTCAGTTTCTTCCAACCAATGATCAGTTTCATAAATATAATTCAGTTTATTCTCAGGAATCTAATGTATTATATTCAATACCAGATCCATTTTTATTTGTTAGAAATACTAAATTTTCAAATAGAATAATGGCTACTAAGCCTAAGATTGCTGGTGAAATTATTGATTCATGGACAGATATATTGGTCAATGAAGAGATATATCTTGAAGGTGAATATGGCAGAATAAATAGAATGATTAAGTTTAATGATAATCTATATGTATTCCAAAGAGATGGAGTAGCTGCTGTTAGTGTGCTACCACGTGTTCAAGTATCTGGTTCTGATGCAGTTGCAATAGAACTTGGGCTGGGGCAAGTATTAAGTACATATCAATATATAAACACCAACTCTGGATGTGATGATTTTAATGGTATTGTTTCCACTTCTTCTGCTACATATTATGGAGATAGGATTCGTAGAACAATAAATATTATAGAAGGAATTACCGTTTCAGGCATGAGTGATACACTTGGAATGTCTCAGTACATAAAAGGCTATGATACTAATATGTCTGTTAAACCATCTTATGTATTAGGATTTAATCCTATCACTGATGATGTCTACATTACTATACGTAAGCAAAAAGCTAATATTTCGGATCCTGATATTATAGAAACATTAGTTTATGATGAGGGCATTAAACGGTTTACTGCAATATTAGATATGCCAGCAGAATTTGTATTTACAATAGATTCAAAATTACATTCTATTGGCGCATCAGATTCTAATAAGAATAAAGTATGGACTCATTTTATTGGTAATAAATCATGTAATTTCTATGGTGTTCAATATCCATTAGAACTTACTATATGTATGAATCCAGAAGGTGCTGAAAATGATAATATATTTAACTCAATAGAATGGACTCATGATATAGTTAATACTACTGATCCATCCATTAAATATCCATATGAAGATAATATTACTGGATTTGAATCTTGGAGTGATTATCAAAGGTCTACAGCTATAAGCACTATATCTGCAATAAAAAGAAGATTTAGAATGTCTAGAATATATGTTCCAAGAGCTGAGTCTAATAATTTTGATAGAATGAGGGGTCATTATTTATTTGTAAAACTTACATATTTACCAGATGATTCAGATAAGACAATACTTTTAAATGATTTAATTTTGATGTATAATGCGCAACGCTAATCTACCTACAATATCTGCACCTAAAGCAAAAAAGATTCTTCATGACAAAAAAGTTCATGGACATCCATTGACTGATAAGCAAAGGAAATTCTTTGGTGCTATGTCTAATTTAAAGGCGTATGGCGGACGATTAGATGAAGGTGGATCCATTGATCCATCTGAAGATTATAGTCAATTAGATGAGACCTTAGACCCAGATAATTTATTTGGTCAAAGAGTTGCTCATAAAGCATTTAGAGAATCATCTGGAAATGTAAATTTTAAAAATGCCAGTAATCCAATAATATCATCCGCAAATGCGCGTGGGCCATTGCAGATTAGGGCAGGGCTATACGGTGACTATCAAAAAGCTACTGGAGATAAAACTCCATATGAAAGTGTAGATGATATTGATCAGTCATTAAAAGTTTATAGATGGCATGACAAAGATGTTGAAAATGCATCATTTGTTAAAGGTAAGCCACATAGTAATGAATCATTAAACGCATTGAAAGAAGTTATATGGCATATGGGCCGTGGAAATACTCTAAATTACCTTAATAAACAAAAAGCTAAGGGAGTTAATATATATGATGCTAAAAAATGGGTAAAGGAATTGCCGCCACTTACAAAGCAATATGCAAATGATATAATATTGCACAATAATCCAGCATTTGAGAATGACTTTCAAAATGCCTTAAAGAAGAATCCTCTTCTTATTAAGCTAAATAAATTGAAACATGCAGATGGTGGGGAAATTAATTCATTAAATAAAATGAAACAAGATAAAAATATTAAGGATATTTATTGGCATGGTGGTAAAATGTATTTTACTGGTGGTGCTATGATGGATTTCATGAAAAATAATAGGAGTGAAATCCAGGGTACTAATGCTCCAGTTATAGATCCTAATGAATTGCCAACAATGCATGCACTTGGAGATCCAATTCAGCAGTTTAATCCATCTGGATTGCCAATGGTTCCCAATCAACATGTCTCTGTTCAGCCTACACAATATTCAGATCAGACTATGAATCTTGCAACTGGCAGAGGAGCTAACCCTGCATCATTAACAAATATGGCATCTGGTAATGTTATTCAATCTAAGCAAATGCCTATTACTTCTGATGCGACTAAAGCTGTTAATCCTGCAGGAGCTAGTGCTGGTAATATTGCAACTACAGCTGCTCCCTTTGTAACTGCTGCATTAAATCTTACTGACAAGCCTAATAGTCCAGGTATGTCAGCTGCTAAAGGTGCTGTTGAAGGTGCTGCAGCTGGTGCTGCATTAGGGCCAATAGGCATGGGAGTTGGTGCTGTTGTTGGTGGCGGATTAGCATATCTTAATGCTGAAAAAGATAAAAAAGAAAAGCAAATGCAAGATATGGTAGCAGGAAGGCAAATTTATGGTAACAAAACTGCTAATCCAGATCAAGGTGGTATATATAGTGCAGCATATGGTGGTCCTATTGGAAATCATTCTGGAGGTGGATCTTATGCTCAAGCAAATACCCCATTGACTAGTTTTAATACTGGTGGCAGCCATGAGGAAAATCCTAATGGTGGAATTAATCAAGGTCCTAATGATTATGTAGAGCAAGGTGAAACAAAATATAACAACTATATATTTTCTGATAGATTGAAATTAGACAATGCTAAAGATTATAATTTAGGTGATGGATATGCTGGAAAAACATTTTCAGAAATAAGCAAGAAAGTATCTAAATTAGCAGATGAAAGGCCTAATGATCCTATTACTAGGTACACGCAAAAAGTATCGTTACAACGCCTTAAATCGGCTAATGATGATGCAATAGAAATGAAGAAGTTTGCAGATGGCAATAGTCAATTATCTTCTACTGCAAAAGCAAAAAGTAAGTTTGAATATGGCGGTTATATATTTAAAGATATTTAATTATGAATACTAATTTCGCACAAAGAGCTAAGGCAATTGTTGCTAAGCATGGTAATAATAAAAAAGCTGCCATTGCAGAACTTGATGCACTCCGTAGAGAGCAATTTGAACATGAGCAACGTCAAAATCCAGAGCCGCAAAATGCTCCACAATTAAACATGCAAGGCATGAATAATGGAACTGCTCGTCAGGGTATGCCATCTGATCAAAGCCAAATGTCCAATGGTGGTCAAATCACTATGAATCGTGAATTAAAAAATGGTATTAAGGTAGAGAAAGAACATGCTCCTACATTAGACTTTATAAGAGATTATATGGATAAAAATGGTAGACTCCCTAGTCAAACTAAATTGGCTAAGTCAATTGCTGTTGATCATATTAAGGATTATAAGGAAGATCATCCTAATTCAAATGGATCATATTATAAGGGATTGATAGATAATGATTTATCCGATGAAGCAAAAGAGTATAAAGCTATTGGCGGATTAGTTCATCCTACTAATGTTTCCAATCAGCAATTGGAAACAATTCGTAGAATGGAAATGGGAGGCAGAATTGATGCTAACTATCCACAGACAATGTATGATTCATTAAGCTATATCGATTCTGCTAGATCTAATCATATTAATAATCATGATTTAGGCGGTACCATTAATGCTAGATATGTAGCACCCAACAATCAATATATGACTGGTGGTTCTATTGATGGATTACAAGTGGGTCCTGATAATAGATATGCATTAGGCGGTAGTGTTCCTACCATGCAGCTAGACTCAAATGTTCATTATGGTTCAGGTGGCAGCATTCATATTAAACCTGAAAATCGTGGTAAATTTACAGCGTATAAGGAAAGAACTGGAAAAACTACTGCAGAAGCATTACATAGCCCAGATCCACATGTTAGGCAGATGGCTAACTTTGCACGTAATGCTGCTAAATGGAAACATGATCTTGGTGGTGATATTGAATTTGATCAGCCTGATGGTCAGACAAATCAATATGCAGTAGGTGGATTATTGGTTCCTAATACATTATACAATCAAGGTCGAGTTGAATATTTTCCACAAAAGCAACAAATAAATAGTAATCCATATTTAAATAATGGATATGCTAATGGTGGGAAAATGTACGATGTTGGTGGAGATAAGCCTCTTGAAGATCCAAGTGTTATCAATACCAGGGCAATTCTTCCTAGTAGCTCTGAATTACTTGATAGATTTGGGAATGCATATCCAACTGTAAAGTCAGTACTAAGTACTCCAATTGGCTCTACCTCAGCTAGTCCATGGGGCGCAGCAAAAATGATTACACCAATGATTGGCAGTGCATATGATTATGTAACTGGCAATACTGCAGATAATGAAGGATCTGCTATGGCTGCAATGCTCCCTGGTATAAATGCTGAAAAATCATTTCTTCCTGGCATATGGAGTAATGCTGAAAGACTTAAATATGTTGCTCCTAAAATTGCGCCTAACCCAAGTGTAATTGCTGCAAATAAGGCAGCTACATTTGCTACAAAATATAATACTTTATTAGATAAATTAAGTTCAGTTAAATCTCCTATTGATGTTGCTGCCGAACGTGCAGCTGGCATTCCAATGGCTGCTGAAGATGTTGCTAAAAGCAGATCTTATCTTGCCGCTGAAAAACGAATTGCTAAAAATAGGGCATTATTACAACCAGAAACTACCGCATCTTCTGTAGCCCCAGATGCAACTTCTATGGGAACTGCGGACACGGCTATTGCTGATGCAGCTAGTGTTGAATCAGCTCCTAAACCTATTATTAACCCAGATAAGTTGACGCGATCTGATAAGATTAGTGCTGGACTACTTGGTGCTGGACTATTGGGTGCTGGTATAGCTGGATCAAGATTAAAAAATTCTGACAAAAAATATACAAATCAATCTGCATCAAATGTTGACTTTTCTTCTTTACCACAAGTATCTTCAGCAAATCTAGGAATTAATGATTACAGCTCCAGAATGTCTTCATCTAATGCCAACAATAGCCCAGATGAATTTAACTCATTTGTTTCTGCAATGGGTGGACAAGAATCTGGAGGAGATTATAATGAAACCAATAAAAGAACTGGTGCTGCTGGTAAATATCAAATAATGCCTAATAATTGGGATCAATGGTCAAGCGAAGCAGGTCTTCCTAAAGGCTCATCTATGACACCAGATAATCAAGAAAAAGTTGCTAGATATAAATTAAAACAATATTACGATAAATATGGTCCTGAAAATGCTGCTAAAGCTTGGTATGCTGGAGAAGGATTTAATATGTATAATGATGAAGCATTAAATAGAAAGCAAGGCAAGGGGGATGAGCCTAGTATTAATGAATATGCAGCTAGTGTTCTTGATAGAATGAATGGTAAAAAATCCAATATACAAAAATCTAATGTAAATTCAATTGCAGATCAGCAATCTAATTTAATCTCTAATCCTAAATTAGTAAATATGGCATCTGAAAAATATGATACTAATAATTTACCTATAAAATCAACTGCAGAACTCAGCCCAAATAATCTAGCATATCAATCTGATATTAATAGATTTAATATTGAGAAGAATAGATATGCATCGCGACCATCAGAAAGCACTGCTGCAGATACTTCTAAAGAAAATCTTTCTTCAGCAAATTTAGCTGCTATTGCTGCATCTAACAAGCAAGATGAAAGACTTAGAAAAATGCCAATTACAACCAATGCATTATTGGGATTAACAGCTAGGCGAGGCATTCCAATGAATACTAATGTTAATTATCCAACAATAAGTCCATCAGTTCTTGCTGCACAACAATTGTCTACAGCCCCAATAAGAGAGCAATTAGGTAGTCAATATGGAACTGCGGTCAATGCACTTAGCGGCATGTCTGGAGGTTCTGGAGCAGCAGCTAGATCAGGTCTTACTGGAGCATCATTGGTTAGTGGAAGAGCTGCATCTGAGGGTCTTAGTGATATATATGGCAAAAATGCAATGCTTAAATCAGATGCCGCTAAATATAATGTAGAGCAAGCTAATCAGGCGCAAAGATTTAATGCTGAACAAAAAGGCAAGGGAATTGATGCAGCAATGGCAGCACAGCAATACAATGAAAAACAACGTGCCGATAGAGATCGTTACATGAGGTCTGGATTAGCTGCTTCTGCAACAGGGTTGGGTGAAATTGGAAAAGAAAATATACAACGTAAAACTCTAGAAAATATATATGGATATGATTCTCAAGGTAGAAAAATTATGCATACCGATAGTCCAGCTCGTAAATCTGAGGTAGATTCTAAAAATACCAAATCAATTCTAGCCAGACTATTCACTAAAAATAAATATAATAAAGCATAATTACATTAATATATTGATTATTAAATAAATCATAGTTACTTTTGTGAAAAATAAACAACATGGATCAAAATAGATATTGGAACGGACAACAAGAAGCACCAATGCCATTAGCAACATACTCTCCAATGAGTATGCAGGAAATGGCTTATGCTCCACAGATAATGCATCAGAGGGAGCAAGAGCTTACTGGGCAGTTAGATGCCATGAATGAGTCTAATTCTACGTTAAAAGCAATGCTTGGCGATAAGGGTGCAACTACTGATAAGTTTAATGATCAATATCAACAAACATTAAACTCTATTGCAAAAGAAGGTGCTACTCCTCAAGCAATTGATAAAGCTAGAAATCTTAGAAAGATTTTTATGCAAGAAGTTAAGCCTCAAGAAAATTTTGCAGTACAGAGACAGCAGATGTATCAACAATATTTAAAAGATAAATCAGATCCAAGTAAAATTGTTATTGGTAGAAATCCATTAGATATTGGATATGATGAGTGGAGCAAATCTAAAGCATTTGAACCACATCAATCTGTAGATAGAGATAGATTAATTGCTCATGGCGCAAAGATTGGAAGTGAATGGGCCACTGGAAATACAAAAGCAGAGCCTAATGAGTATGATATGCTAGAAGTTACCAAAGGCTTTAAGAATGCAGATGAAGCAATGGCATCATATCAATCTGATCCAAAATTTAAAAGCTGGGTTGATTCACAAACTCAATTAGCAGCATCTGCAGCTGGGACTGACCCATCTAATCCTGATGTTGCAAATGCAATTAGGAGTGGTATAATGACATCTGTTGTAGGGGGAACTCAATTACATAATCTTCCTCCTGGATATATTAAAGATAAAAATAAACCTGAAAGCAATAAATTAACTGGTAATTTTTTAAAGATGGAAGATGTTCCACTGGGAATTGTACCTAGTGATGATATGCTAGATTTAGCATCAAAGCATCCAGGAATGCTTAATGAGCTTAATAAAGCAACTATGCAATTAACAGACGGCAAGTATGATTACACAAAAATGCAAGAGAAATTAAAGACATTATCTAGGCCATATACTCCAGAGGAAATTCAAAATCAAGCAGCATCATCTGGGTCAGCAGCATCTGGCATGATCCATTCATCAGTTGTAAATGATCCAGAAGGATTATATAATAAGCAAGCACAACTTAAAGAAATGATAAAAGAAAATCCTTTCTTTAATACTCTTCAAAGAATTAGTTTTGATGACGATGAAATAGGGAAACTTGGAGAATCAAATGCTAAGGATGTTTATTGGAGAGCTCATAATTCAACACATAATTTGGCTGAAAATGCCGTACGAAACGGAGAGCTAGTTGCCAATGCTTATGATGATAATAGTAAAGATATTTTAACTAAAATTCAAAAACAAGAATCATCTGTTGATGATGTAAAGGTTGTTGGCATTGCAGCACAAGGAATGTCTGCCTATGATCCATCTAGTAAAATTAGACAAGTTGATGGAACTGGTAAACCAATTATGACTCTTAGAGTAACATTGGATAGCGGAGGAAAAGGTAAAGTTACTAAAGATATAAATGTATTACCAACAGATAGATTGCTTGAGGCATCTATTAATTCCATGAAAGTTTTATATAATCACGAGGGTTCTTCGGAAAATGATAAGCAAGCAATAAGCAATATTGAATATTTATTGAGTAATTACTATAAATCAAAACGTAATAAATAATGCCAGATTCAATATCTAAATTATATGAGCAAAATAGAGCAGCTCAATTAGAGAATAAATCATTAACGGAAACTGATGCATCTGGCAATCCAGTATTTAAACAGGATGAACAATTTTCGGCACCGGCTCTATCGTCTCCAATAAAATACTCTAATAATACTGGAGTAGATTATATTGGTAAATATACTAATTATATACCTTCTCCAGCATTGCTTAGCCCTGATGCGAATATTAATCAAATTAGGGCTCAAGGTCAATCTGGTGGAGAGCAAGCATTAAATACTGCTTTAAGATTTTTACCTAATGCGGTTCTTGGTGCTGTCGGTAATTTAGCATCATCAGTTGATCTTGAAGATTATTACAATGTTGATAATGAATTTGGAAATCCAATTGAAAAAACAACTAATTCATTAATGAATTCTATAAATAATGCATTGCCTATATATCATAAGAATGCAGGAAAATCATTTGATTTTGGAGACTCTGGATATGTATGGGATAATATATCTCAATTAGCCAACTCAGTAGGCGCATTTGCGCTATCTGGATGGGTAACTGGTGGATTACTATCGGGTGCTGCTAAAGCTATTGCTGGTGAGGCTGGAATTGCAGCTCTTGAAGGATCTGCTAAAGCTAAAGCATTAAAATTAATTAATACAGGTGAATTAGCTGAAAAAGATGCTCCTGCATTTATTGAAAATTATGTATCTAAAAAACTATATGCTGCACCAACATTAATAAATGCAGCTGCAATGAATCAATCTGAAAATATAATGGAAGGTATTTCATCATATGATCAGGTATATAAAATGAAATTAGATCAAGGATACTCAGATTCTGAAGCAAAGCAAAAAGCTTCTGATGCTGTTGATGTAAGTTTGAATATTAATAGATTAAATTTTTTCTCAAATATATCTTCTGCTGGATTATTTACTGGTGCTAGAGGTGCAATTGAAAAAGCATTTGGTGGATTTGGTAAAACAATATTAGCAGAGACTGGACAAGAAGCACTAGAAGAAGGTATAAATTATATAGCACAAACAGAAGCTGCATTAAAAGGCGAACAAGAAGATAAATATAAATATGATCTAACTAGATCTATTGGCAGACTTGGTGAAACTCAGGGTCTTGAATCAATGATGCTTGGTGGATTGGGTGGCGCAGGAAGCACTATTGTCACTCATGGTGTAGTTCCACAAGTAGAACCTGTAACTACAAAAATTAAAAGTGCTATTAAGGATCTAAAAGATGCAGCTGGTCTTAATGGCAAGAAATCTGTTATAGATAAATTTGATTCATCATATCAACATATTAAAGATGTAAATAATTATATAGAAGATCCAAATACTGATATAGATCAAGATCCAGATGGATTTGCTAATGAATTTGCAGCTTCATCTATTGCTCATGATGCAGTTAACTCCGAAGAAAATGGTCCTATCAATATGTCATCTACAAATGCTAAAATAGATATATTAAAAAATATTTTGGATGATAAAAATAAATCTGATGCAGAAAAACAAAGAGCAAAATCTGCTATTGATGCATTAGAATCTATATCTAAATTAGCAAATAATTCTGGAATTGCTGGTAAAGAAAATGCTAAAGAGATATTATCATCAATAGTTGGGATGGAGGCAGTAAGAAATAATATAAATGATATTGATGCAAAAATTGCAGACATAAGAAATCTTCCTCAAAATACAAATCCAGATGGCACTGTAAATGAGGAAAATATTACAAAGATGACAAAAAATTTAGAGGAACAAAAAGCAAGTGCTAATGTTATTCTAGAAGCAATCAATGATCAATATAAACAAGCTACATCTGATGAAACTCAAAATAAATTTAAAGAGGCTAGAAAAGCTAAGGCAGAAGAAATTAAATCTGATATAGACGAAAAGAAAATATCAGATTTATCAGATACTGTATCTACGGAAACTGAGCCTATTGTTATTGATGAGACGCCATTTAGCGATAAAAAAATAATTAATAATATTATCACTAAAGAAATACCATCATTAGATAAACCAATTATACCATTAATTAAAGGTACAAATAATCAATCTATTCATGATATATTTGGATTGTCTGGCATTAAAACTGAAGATGAAGATGGCAATATAGTTGAGAGAGGAAGATCTCAAACTCAAATATCTGATAAATCATTTAAAGATATTACTGGGGATAATTTTGACTATGAAAATCCATCTATCCATTTATTCAAAGAAGAAGGAGCTAAGAAATCTGATGATAGATATTTTTCATTAGAGCCTAATCCTACTGGAAGTAAATTAAATTTAAATTATATTAAGAAAGCTACTTCAGATGATGATGCTTTATTTGATATATCGCAAAGAGCAGTTAGATTAAATAATTCAATAGAATCCTATAGAGAAGGTTTATCTTCAGAAAAAGATTTTGGAACTGGAAAGTTATCTAATATAGATAATAAATTTGCTGATGCTAAGAGTCCCGTAACTCTAACTATTGGCAATTTTAAAGTAGACATTAATACGGTTCAAGATGTATTAGATAGAATTGATAATGGCGAAAATGTAGATATTGAATCTGAATATAGAAAACGTGGCGTATATACTGCATCTGAAAAAGCCCAAGAAGTTATATCTAATTCAGTTGAGGAAAAATCAAATGCTAGATCTAATCTTAATGATAGAAGATCTAAAGCCACTATTATAAAAAAAGATATTCAAGATAAAACGCTGTCATCTGGTAAAAAAAGAATAAATGCTATTGCCGTTAATTACCTTGCATTGAAATATTCATTTGTTAAGGTTGGTGATTTATGGGTAATGAAAAACAAGCCAGAAGGCGTTAATAATCAGTTTCTAAAAAATTCAGATATAGAATTTACTGAACATGCAGATATAGTTATGGAGATTGCCGATGGTCCAATTCCATCGATAGCAAGAAATAGCAGCGGTAGACCAATTATGAATGCAGATGGAACAATGAAAACAAAAACTATATCTGCAGAAGAAGCCGCTAAGGACAATAAGCAATATGGTGATGCAAATAAATTTGAAATGCCAATTGCTATATATATATTATCTAATGGCAAAAAAGATTTAATTGGATATCTTCCAGAGCATATGTGGCTTAATGAAAAGGATGATTCTGGATCTAGAACCCATATAGCAGAAGTTGAAGACGAAAAAACTATTAGAGCTAAAGTTGAAGAGATAAAGCAATTAAGGGAAGAATTTAAAAAGCAATTCAATAAAGGAAATAAAACATTTAATATACAATCTAAAATAACTGCTGTAGGAGCTGGTACAGTCATGGCAACTGAAACTGCTGGAATGATTATGGATAATGCTCCTGATTTAGCATTAGATGTAGCTAAATACACTGGAGATCCAAGCAGATTATGGGCAACTATTGAAGGAGGAGAAGCAGTTGGTATAGATGGAAATCAAGTACCTGATTCTATTAGAACTGAATTAGAAAATGGTGTTCCAGTTGTTATGGTTCCAACTGCAAATGGATTATTATCTCCAGAGGTGGCTATTGATAATGGTGTTGGAGTACAAAATGCATCTTCAATATTAAATGCAATATCATTATTTCAATCTCAGAATACTAAAGATATATTATATGATCTTGGTGCCAGATGGCATGATAGAAAAAATGCTCCAATGAATGAATCTACCGATGATGGCATGAGAAGGATACGACGAGCTGGTCTTAGAGAGTATTTATCTCAATTTGTTTGGATCAGTGATCATAAATTGGCTCAGGCTAATTTAGGGTATTCAACAAAAAATAATGGTAAGTTTTATTTAACATGGTCGAGTAATGGTAAGCGTAAAATTATAAATGAAAATGAAAAAATTAGCACTGAGCTAGCAAATTTATTAGTATCAGATTTTGCTGGAATGAAAAGCAATTTTAGTCGTGAGCATCTCAAGAATGATTATCATAAAAGCGTACCTAATAGCGTAGTAATTATAAATGACGATTTAAGTCATTCTGAATTAGCAAAATCTATTAGTGATTTTTATATGAAAAGTAGATCAATTAATTTTAAAGCTGCTGGAAAAATTGGATCAGGTGAATCTGAGAAAAATGTATATTTTTTACAACCAGTATTAGAGTTTAGTGTTGATGATCAAATTGGATCTAAAGAAACTATTTCTCCAATATCAAATAATATTACTCCTGATGATAATCTTAAAACATTTGATTTAGGAGATTTAGTAGGTACTGATCAAAATCAAGATATAATTGATGAAGTTAACGACATGATTCTTAATCATCCTAATGATGCAATACATGGAGGTGAATCATTTAATACATTTGCACATAGAGTTAAATCATCATTAATTAAAGCAATTAAATCTGCTCCTAATAATTCTACTATTGTAACTCATAATACTGCATTTGGACTTATTAGGCTATGGGATTCAATGGGTAGACCATCTAAATTTGATGAAAATTTTAGAAAAGAATATATAAAATTAGATAGCAATACTGGTGCATCATTTAAAATAAATAGTGATAATGGTATTTTAAATATTGCAAGGCATGGAGAAACAGAAGATAATAAAAAGAATAATTTTAGATCAGATGATACTAAATTAACAAAACTTGGTGAATCTCAGGCTGCCGATCTTGGCAAGCAAATAGGCGCTACTCCATTAATAATAACTTCAAGTTTAGAAAGAGCCATACATACGTCTAATATAATCTTAACAACAGGTTCTAGTGTTTCACGATTAAAATCAAAAAGCAATGAAAAAGCAAGTAACAAAAAAACCGTTCCAACCAGCAATGCCAACAAAGAAAAAAGGCAAGTGCTAAAAGCTAGTGAGCCTGGGGAAACTCAGGCTCCTACTATTATCGATGAAGACAACATTATTATGCAAATACCCGATTTTCTTGCAGGAAGCATTAACACATCATCTGACTCTAGTTATACTGAAGATGCAGATAATGATTTATTTTCAGATAATGTTAAATCATCTGTTACTGATTATGGATTTTCAAAATCAATAAGTATTGATGATAATATAGATAGTACTGAACAGAGTGAAGGTGAAGATAATTTATTAAATTGTATTAAATAATATAATATGGCAAAGAAAATAATATGTCCCAATGTTAATCATGAATCATTTCTAAATCTTCATAATAGATTAGGAGATATTAATTTAGCATATTATATATGGAATAAAACTAATGGCAATGTTTCTAATAATGGATTACCATTTATAAGCGATTTTGAAAAGTTAAATGAAAACATTAAAAAGCTTATACTCAAATCATTATCTGAGGAAGATCTTGATTCCGCATATAATAACATGAAGAATCAAGAAGATTTATCTTATAAATATAGCCCAGATCAATCCAACAATAGACCCAAAAAAGATTTTTCATCACGAATTAAAACCTCTAATGGAGAAACTCTTAATTTAACAGAAAAACGTGCTGGTGTAGATAGCATATTGGTTGGAGTTACTGCTGCTTTTATAGAAAATAGATCTCCTAATTTACTAGAAATTTTTAATAAAGCAAAAGAAAATATTAGTGCATTAAAAGAAACCATACTTCAAAGAAAATTATCCTTATCTAATAAAAAAAATAAAACAGAAGATGATTCCAGATTGATTGATAGATATGATTCTGCAATTAGATCTTATGATAGAATATTAGATCCTATGGCATGGCAATCTTTGCAAAAAGAAGCAGTTAATTCATTGGAATTGAATGGAATACGTATTAGATCTAAAAATAAAAAGAAATTAAGATCATCCCCTAATATTGATTTAAATTCAGAAAATGCAGACTTAGAAAATTTAAATCTAGAGGAGACTGAAAAAAATGATATAACTGAAAGAACATTTGATGCAGATGATTCTTTGGGTAAAGATCCTAAAGATTTCTCAGCTACAAGCATAAAGGCTATGTTTATGGGATTATTGGATTATGGTAAAAATAATCTTGGCGTATCTCAATTATTAGACCAATCATATGTATATAAGCAGGTTTTAATGACACTTACTTCGGGTACTGATAATACATTTGATGGTATGAAGCAATTGATATTAAATGAATCTAAGCGACATCCAGCAGACAATTTATTTGATCAAGTATATAATATAATGGATAATAGTAGTGTTCAACGAAAAATTCAATTTGAAGTATCATTAAATAAAATTAGAAATAATTTTGTACAAATATCATTTAATGAATTAGATGCATCAAAAACAAATGTTGGAGATGCTAACAGTGGAAATGTAGGCAAAGTAGTAGCTAGAATATGGAATTCAGATATAACTAATTCTTTAGATATAATTTCCTCTAGATTAGATGAAAATCCAGATAGAATTATTTCATATATAAATGATTTAGGAAATGAATTTATTGATAATGCAAAAGATGTAAGTCTCAAGAAATCTAAAGATGATAAATATTCAAATATTGAATCTTTAGCAAAAACAATGATGAATCAACTTGGAGTGGAAATTTCTAATGATACATTTAATGCGCTTAAGGATGGAGATAAAGAACTATATAGTACTAAAAATGGATATAATTTATCAGCTAGGTCATTCGACAAGGCACATACAAAAAGTGGTGTATTTGGATCTATAGCAACAATAATGTCTGAATTTAATAAATCATCAATAGAAAATTTATCTGCAGAATCTGTTGTTGATAAATTTATTGATGATTTAAATCAAACTTCATTTAGATTTTTATCTGGCATTGAAGGTAAAAATAGCAATAGATATTTTTCAAATTCATTTGCTGGCGTAAAAACTAGTGGATCTAATGGAATGCGCTATAATTATAATCAACCAACTCCTAATGATAATTTATTTAAAAAATTATTAAATAATGAATCCTTTAGAAATTCTATAGCAAATTCAATAGGATTGCGTAAATTGTCAATGTTTGGTAAAGATGGATTTGGAAGTGAAAATTTTAATAGAATATTTTCATATGAAGAAAATTACGGATTAAAATCTTTTGGATCTAATAATGGAAAAACTAGAAATGATTTAAATGAAGTTGATTTGACATTTAGCGCATTGCAGGCATTTCAGTCTGGTGGAGAAAAATATACTAGAATATTAGATACTACTAAATCTGACAAGAAAAAATCTCCATCATTTAAAGTTCCAAGAAAAGAATTTGAAGTCACATATACAATAGAAGCTGAAAGAAATAAAATTGCACTTACAGATTTTATATCGTATGATAATGGTAATTTAATAATATCACCTAGAGCTAAAGCTAGGATTATGCAAAGTGATTTAATGCATGATTCAATGAGTGTTATTGCTGCAGAAATTGACAGAATGATTTTTGCTGTAACAAATAAAGATAATTCTAACACTACAACATATAAAAATAAAGCAAAAGAGTTAGAAAGAATATTTGGTAAAAATTATATTTATAATTCTCAGTTTTTTTATTCAATGGCATCTTTAAATTCATTGATAGATAGAAATGCAGATGGAACAATAAGTGAAAAAGGTCTTAAGAAATTAGATTTATCTAATTCAACAAATGAAATTTTATTTAAAGAAGCATTATATAAAAATTTTATAGAATCAATAAGCACAGATATTTCTTCTTGGAAGGCAAATGGATTAGTTGTTGCAGGAAAAGGAAAAATGTTTACTAATTTAATAAATTATAAATGGGGAGTCTCTAAAGGATATGCTCCTTTCATAACAAAAAAATCTAAAACAAATGCTACTGTAAATGAAGATGAAATTGAATTTGATGAATCTCAAATAGATGAGTCTCAATTAGATGATGCATCAGGAGAAGCAGCAAATCAATTAGTTAAAAAATCAGAATTAATTTCGGATGAAGATTATTCGTATTTATCTAAAATATTAAATATTCCTGAAAATGATATAAAGCTACTTAATCCATTTCGTACATTGCAGCTATTGGAAAATTCAGGAGCAAATACAAAGCAGTCTAGAAAAATATCTATGGCATTAAAAACATTATCTGGCAATACCGCTTTTAATGATGAAATGCTAAGAGTTTTATCTGTATTGTCTATTGAATCTAATATGAATACTTTTTCTGTTATGGGTAATATGGGGATTATAGCCTCATCTGATCCTGCAACATCACAGCAGTCTCTTGAGAGCAAAGTATCAGCTGTCAAAAAAGTTTTGAAAGAAATGAATGTAGCTGATGTTAATGGGCTATCTATTAATTTGGCAATAGATTCGTTTATGAATGAATATCAAAAACGATTATCTGCTGATATATCTCCTGCAACAGATGTTGTTTCTACATATGAAATAAAATTAAAAAATGGATTAGTAATTACTGGAAAGCAAAATTATAAAGTTTCATTTATTGAAGATGCGTTGACTGATGGTGAAAAATATTTGTCTTCATTGCCAGAAAAATTCCAAAAACAAATAAAACAATATACTGGAAAAGGAACTGATGGAATGGAATATGTTTCATTTTACAATAAATTAGAATCTTTATTTAGATCTGGAAGGATTAATGAAAAAGATTTTATTTTAATGAGAAGACAATATCAAGCAGATGGAACAGTTGCAGACAAATATATTGGTAAATTATTTATTGGAGCAGGGAAGCCTAGACAAGTTGCACATTTAGTTAAATCTATAGGTGCAGAGTCTGTTGTTAGCAAAGTATTTATAAAATCAGCTGAAATTCCATTATTAGCTCAATTTACAAAATCAATAAATGAAGACTTAGATAATCTTCGTGCTGCAATGGAAGTAGGCTACAATGAAGATCCATCTAAAGACATTCATATTAGTAGAATAGTTCACGCATCAGCAGTTAAGCAGGGATTACAAACTCCTGCTAAAATATATGGTAAACAATCTAATTTTGTCACTGGATCAACTGTTCAATCTATATATGAAAAAATATCTCAAAGCTCAGAAGAATTGCCGTGGTCAAGCTTTGGTTATCAACAAGAAACTCCAACTCACTTTGGAGATGAATATATTACCAATGTAGTGCAAGCTGATAAATCAATACTTGGAGGCTTATATGATAAGGTTTTTAATTTTAAAGATTTCAATGGATCCAATGCAATAAGCGGAGAAAATCTTGACAATATAAAGCATGCCATAAATATTGAATTATCTAAAAGGGCTAAAGCTAATATTGATGCTAGACTTAAAATTGATGGAAAATATGATATTGATAGCATTGTAGATAGGTCAATCAAGGCTGATTCTGGTGTATCTAATAATGAGGCCCATTCGTTAGTATCTGTAAATAAAAGTGGATTGCCTCTCCTATGGTCACATGGAAGAAAGTTGATTGAACAATTTTTATTTTCAGCTAATGGAGATGCAATTAAATTAGATCGTCCTGGAAGGGCAAATCCTCAATTTTCATTGGTTGGTGGAGGCAAAGTTAAGGTTATGTCTTCAAAGGCAGGAAATGACGTTGTATGGTTAAATGGAAGGGATGCTAGCAAACCTCTTGGATATACAACTGTTAAAACAATGGAAAATGGAGAATTAGTCACAACTGCAACAGCTGAAATAATTGTACCTTTTGATTTTGTATCAATGGGTGGAAAACTTAGCATTGAGGATGTTAATAAAATAGATCCAGAATTACTTAAAATAATTGGTATGAGGCTTCCAAATCAGCTTCATCAATCTCAGGTGCTATTTCAAATAGTTGGATTTTCCCCTAAATTAATGGGCACTGTATGTTTTGTTCCTCAAGAAATTGTAACTCAAACAGGTGCCGACTTTGATATTGATAAATTGTATCAGTATTGGAGAAATTCATTTCTTACAAAAGATAATAGATTGGTAGGTACTCCATCAAATCTTATCTCATACACTGAAGATGGTGATATTATTATAAATAATGATAATGTAAATTCTTTCATTAATGATAATTTTGAAGATGAAAATAAACCAGATTTTAATACAGTAGTTGAAAAAGCATTGCAAAATGATTATATTCAAATTTTTGAATCAGTACTTAGCCATCCAGAAGTTGCTCAAAGTGCATTAGAAGCTCTAGATGCACCTGATTTAAAGAATACTGGTAATAAGTATTTCTCAATAAATCCAAAGTCTCCTTGGTACTCTATAGCACGACAAAATGAAGAGTACAGACTTCAGCAATCTGCAAATAGCGGAATAGATATTTATGCAAAATTAATGTCATCAGTTATTCTTGCAGATAGAAAAGATATAAAATTTGACCCTAAAAAATCAATTAAAAAACTAAGGGCTCCAGGAGGATCAAATGGTTTAGAATTGCATTTAATTAATCCATATTCAACATCAACAATAGGCGATGAAGAAAGAACTTCTTTGCGTAATATTGTAATATTATTATCTGAATCAATTGATAATGCAAAAAATGGAAACTTAATTCCTAATGGACTAAATGATTTAACATTCAATATTGCTGCAACATTAATGATATTATCTGATGATCAAAATAATTCATTATCATTAGAATATGTTCCAGCTATCCTTAATCAGGAGATAGTTAAAATGTCTTCTAAAATAGAATCAAATTCTAAAGGAATAATTAGTGAAATTAAAAATATAGAAATAGGTCAATCAGTATTACGTGCAAAACAGAAACTTGCTGATAAATTGGGGGTAAAACTTTCTGATGCGCAAAGTATTTCTGATAAGATGAAATCATTAAATTATGATGAATCTGAATTATTTGAAATATATAATTTAGGACAAAAATTACTTGGAAACGTAGATGCATTATATGATGAGAAATTAGAATATTTGACAAAGCAAATTGATATAATTGATAATATATTTATGCCATTATCGAAAATGTCAAAAAAAATATTTGCACTTAATAATAATACTTCATTTGACAGGGAATTTAAAACATCTTCTATTGCAAATTCTAAATTATTGGAATCTATAAATCATGGAAATAACAATTTAGGATTAGCGAATAGTCAAAAATATACTCAAACATTAAATGGAAGATTAAATACTACTGGAAATAATTTAGCAACAGCAAAAGGCGTTGTTAATGAAATTGATAGCGTAATGGGATATGATGATCCTGCAATAAAATCAATTATAAGTAAATTGTCTGCATACAATAAAATGAATTCAAATGATTATTCAAATTTTGTATCATCTGCAATAGATGGATATAAAACTTATATATTCACAAAAGTAGTAACAGAGGAATATGGTGTTAAGGCAAATATAAATCAGCTTGGTAAATATTTAGCTAGAGATGTTCGATTATTGCAAAAAAATAATAAATATAAAAATAATAAATTTATTAGATCTATATCAATAAATAAATCTAATACTCATATATCATTTAATGCAGACATGATAAATAATGCAGATATGGAAGCTGCAATTGATGGATTTTATGATATGGCTAAGAGTCAAGATGAAAAAATTAGAAAAATTGCACAAGGTATTATATTTTATGAATTATTAACTAATGGCAATAAGACAAGATCTGGTTTTATAAAAATAATACCTACTGATATATTAAATGATATTGAATTTTACAATAAATTAGCTAAAAAAGTAAATGAAAATAATTCAGATGCATCAGTAAATGAATTTATTAATTTATTTTATCGAAATAATCCCCAATATCAACATGAAATAAATTCCTTTGTATCAAATCAAGATGTGAAATTTAAATCAATGCCATCTAATTTTAATGATAAAATTGGTAAATATATTGTATCTGTTGGTCCTAAATTTTCATTAGCAAACATACCTCTTTTTATTAAAAGTTCAGAGAAATCAAAACATAATAATATTTATGTGTATAGTGGATATGCAAAAGATGGTGGATCATATGTTGCATATTATACAAAATCTGATCATTCAATACTCAGGGGTTCTGCTAAGATAATGGCAGAAAATAAATTAAAGCAATCTGGAAAATTATTTGATAATTCATTTTTTTCAGATTATGTATCTGACAACATATCAAAAGAATATTATATTGGTGGAACAACTGATATAGATTCTTTTTCTGAAGATTTTACAATAGCAAAAACATTCTTTTTAAAGATGCTTTCAGAACAATCTAATATCCGTTCTTTAGTGCCAATTATAAGGCAAATTGGCACTACATATTCAGATTGGATGTCTGCCATTATTGATAAATTATCAGATAAAATAGGTGATATTAATGTGATTCATAGCGATGAAATTAAAGAATCTGGAGATATAGCAGAATTTAATATAACTAAGGGTAAAAAGCAAATAATAATTTATACTAAAATGCTTAGTAAAATGACGGATCAGACAGGGTCTATTGATTTTGCTAAAGAAACTTTATTGCATGAAATTCATCATGCTATAATGGTTGAATCTTATAATTTAGGGAAAAGTGGTGATAAGCAATTTGCCGAAATAGCTAATAGTGTAGATAAGATATTTTCAGATGCAACAGATGCTGTTTCTGAATTGCCAATTGTAAATCCTGTTAATGGATCAATTCTTGAATATGAAGGTAATCAATTAATTTATGGTACTTTTGTAAAAAAAGGTAAGATAAAATATAAATTGAAAAGTGGAAAATCAACTAATTCCATATCTGAGATAGCTGCGGATTTATATGGTTCTGATGAAGACGCTAAAGCCGAACTTAAAAGATCATTATATATGTTTATTAGTCCTGAAGAATTTATATCTGAACTATCATCAAGACAGCATATTCAAGAATTAATGAATAATGTATATCTTAAAGATGAAACATATAAAGAATTAAAAGTTAAAAAAAATAAATCTTTATTAGAAACATTATTTTCTAAATTTTCATCATTTTTTGATTCGATAGTTAAATTTTTTAATGGAGATAGTGTTAATTCAAAAAGTATCTTAGAGGCTGCAATGCTTCAAAATATGTTACTTACTAGTGAATTAATGGATACTAGAGATTCTAAAAAGAAAGATATAATAAAAAAAGATATTTCATCAAAATATCAATCAATAGAAGAAAATAATAGTCAGGGATTATCTGGAACCGTAAGAGATTTCTTGGGCAAAGCAAGTCAGATAGAAAGAGAATCCTTTAGATATGCATTAAATCATAATATATTTAAAACCAAATGTAGTTAATTATGGCATGCGAAATAAATAATATTCAAGATTCTACGCTAAAAAAGCTTATTACTGATAATGGAGAAGAAGGTATTAAAAAATACTTAAATATAATATCTCCTATTATTAAGAAATTTGATATTTCAGCTAGCATAAATAAAGATACTGCATTGCAATTAATCAGGGAGCTAGATGATTATAATTTAAGCAATGGTGAAAATCATTATTATAAATTAGGGAATGATGTTGCAAATGAAAAAATGATATTGAATAATAGTAGTAATCTTATGCTATTAAATTTCAATATTAATTTTGGTGAAAAATTTATAAATCAAAGCTATAAATATTCAGAAGGTAATGTGAAGCCTGAAGATGAGGAAATTATTGAGGATCCTGATATGGGGGTTGAAAATGAATCTAATGATATAGATGATTATGATCCTTCTAGCGAATATTCTGATTTAAATGAAGAAGTATATAATGAAAGTACATTAAACGAAGAGCCTATATATGAAGATGATTTAAATTTAGAATTTGAAGATCCTTTAGATTACATTTCAGATCATATATTTGATGATGGATTTGACTTAAGAGATGCATATGGTGATAATATATTTGATGATGATTATGCATTTTTTACAGACTCTCCGATTAACGTAAATTTAAGAAGTGCTATTGGAACCATTGCTGAAAAAATAAAATCAAGATCTGATGATTTAAAATCATTAATTAGCAAATTGGAAAATAGAATTTCTGATGTTAACAATGAGATGAAATCTATTGGAAAAAGCCAAGAAGGAATAGATAGAATAGCTGAATTAAGTAAAAAACTTGATAATCATGAAAAAAATTTACATGAATTAAGATCTCAATTATATAATTTATTTAAAAATAAAACAATAAAAAATTTATCTGAGCTATATGATAAAAGTGCATCTTGGATAAATTCAATAATTTATTCTAAAAATCCTAGAGCTGAAGAATTATTAGCTGCTAGTAGTGCTATTTCTATGTGGCAAAATTTAGGAAATTTCTTTGAGAAAAAAATGACACTTGATAAAAAGACTTTGGATGGTATATTAGCTATTCAGGGAAAATCTTATAATACCTCTTTTGATTATCTTCATAGAAAAGTAATTCCATCTTTTATAAAAAATATAGGTAAAGATTTATACGATTTAATAATTCCAGATAGAAATTTATCAAATGAATCAGATATTTCATCATATGGAGGAAAGACTCTTGGAGGACTTGGTCATTATACAGGGAAACCAGTAGTTAATTTATTGCATAAATTTTTAAGTTCTGCTAGTCAAAGATCTACTAATGAGTTTTTTGGAACAGCAAATGAAATTAGGCAGCTATTTAAAGATTTAAAAGATAATGGATTAAGTTTTAAAGATCTATTATCAATCGATGATGATGGCAAATGGGATGGTAATATGCTTGCTAGATATAGTAAGACATATTATAATTTTAAAGAAAAGCTTGATCAAGAATTTGAAGAAAAAATAAATAAAATCAAATACAGTAAAGCTGAAAATACTGATGTTTTACTATTAAAAGAAATTAAGAAAAAATCTTCTGCAATAAAGAATAATGTTTATACTATTAATCCAGAAGACTGTCTTACTGAGGCTGGAAAGAAAAAAGTTAAGGCAAGATTAGTTGAAATTACTGATGATGAAAATTATTCTGATTTATTAATCGAAGAAGCAGTTGAAAAGTATAATAACTGGAAAGATCTTCATAATAATTTAATAGATGAAGAAAAAGAAAATGTTGCCAATGGTAAGGATGCTGAAGAATCCATTGTATTTATTGATGAAAATCTTAAAAACACATCTCCAATAGAATATCATAATTATGTTTATAATAATGGAGATAGTCTTGATGATTTAAGAACATTTAATACTATATCAAAATATATTACAGAAGTTCCATTGAGAGTAGATGAAAATAATAATAGTCTTGGAAATTATGACAATAGATTTGATCTAAATGTAAAATCAAATCCAACTATGCTTGGATTTTATAATAAATATGCTGATATTTTTGCAAAGCATTTAGCTTATTTGCCAGGATATGCATCTACTAAAATAGATGGAACATTTATTCCTAATATTAAAAAAGGAATGATGGCCAGTATGCTTAAAAATGGAATGAAAGGTATTCCATCTTCTATGTCTGAAACTCTTATTGAATCAATAACATCTGGCAATGGAATGCAATTGCAATATCTTGATGAAAATGGCAATCCTAGAAACATTATTCCAGTAAGATATTTAAAAGATATAAGTGCAGATTACAAAAGTGATAATCTTGAAGAAAGTTTAATTGAATTTTCAAAAATGGCTATTGCACACAAACATCTATCTGCCATAGAAGATTATACATTGCTTATAAAGAATATGGTTGAGAATATGCACGAAAATGTTCTTAGGGCTGATGGAACGATAGACGTTGCGGCATCAAATAAAAATGTTAAAAATAAAAATGATCTTACTAATTTAAAAAAATTAATAGATCATGTATTAAATAATGTTTTATACAATAAAAGTAGTGAGAAAGAAGCTGTATCTGGAAAGAAAGTATTTGATCCAACTAAAAAAATGATATCTGTTGCTGATCCAGCTAAAGCTATTGTTATTATTAAGAAATTTAATGATTTAGTTTCTAAGTTTGGACAAGAAGCTGCTGTTATTAAAATAGTCAAAGAGTATCCATCATTAGTTACAGTAGAATCTGAAAAAACTGCCTATAAAAATATGGTAAAAATTTTAGATGACATGGAATTTTCTCATGATAATGGTGATATAACAAAAGAAGATTTTAATTATAAGTCAAGCATTTATAATAAATTTTTAGATAATTTAGGTAAAAATGTTGTAGGCTCTAAGATCGTTGATGGATTAATTACATTTGGTGCATATAAGGTATTTGCATATAATCCATTTCCAGCAGTAGCTAATATTGGTTCAGGAATAGTTCAAATTATGTCTCATGCAGCTGGTAGAACTGAGTTTACTCCTAATGAAGCTATCAATGGTATAATGCATGCTACAAAGTCTCTTAAAAACACTGTAAACTCATCTGGGAGATCTAATAATAAATTATATAACTTGGGCATGAGATATGGGTTATTGCCAGAACACTATGGTGGTGATTCAAATAATGCTGGATTCAATGTTAGTGCACTATCTCCTATGGGATGGCTTAGTGAAGGTGATTACATACTTCGTCTTGGAGTTTTAGATGCAATGATGCATAATCAAAAAGTTGAAGATTTAACCGGAAGGGAAAGAAGTCTTATTGAGGCATTTAATGCAGATGGAAGCTGGAATGAAAAAGAATTTGGCGTTGATGAAGATTGGGGTGCTAGGCCAGAATCATTAGTTGGCAATAGAAAAATGTCTACATTTATTAGTAAATCCAAATTTGTAAGTCAATTACTTTATGGTAATATGTCAAAAGAAACTTCTCCTGCAATCAAAAGATATGCATTAGGTAGACTAGTGTCTCAATATAGGCTATCTTGGCTTGCAGATGGTGTGTATGCCAGATTTGCGCCTAGAAGTGAATTAGGGGTACTAGAACGTGATTTTGAAGGTACCTACAGAACATTATATAATTTTGTAAATAAAGAAGGATTTATATCTGGCACAACTCAATTATCTAAAGTATTTTTAAAATTATTATTATTCCAAGGAGAATCTTCATTTGATGGCATTAAATTACTAGGTAAGGATAAGAAATTATTTATGGCTAATGTCAGAAAGCAACTGTATGAATTTAAAACATTGCTATTGTTAATGAGTGCATATTTGTTGATATCTGCATCAATGGATGATGATGATAAAGAATCTAAAAAATGGAAATATATGATGCTTAATACATCAAATAAAATAATTCAAGATATAACATTTTATATGAATCCAATGTCATTTAAGACTACTACTGATAACTTAATTCCTGCACTTGGAATCATGGTGGATTATGAAAAATTTGGAGAAGGATTTATAAAACATCTTGAGGGAAATTCATATTATGATGATGAATCTGTTAAAAAGAAATTTGCTAGAACATTACCAATAATAAATGTTTTATATAAAATAGAAGATAGAGCAGCTGGAGTAATTCAAAATAAACAATAAATTAGGGGGGGGTTGAGCCCCCCTTTTCTATTTGTATATAGGCTCAAATTCATCAATTATAAAATCTGAAAATTTACACATTTCATCTTTTTTATCTATTAATAATTGATTTAATTTACCTAATGTTAGTCCTATATTTAATTTATTAGTATTATAATCGCATAATGCCCGATATAGGTCATTTCTACTTAAATATGTACCACATTCTTCCTTTAAAGCTTTTCTTACTATTGATATTTGTGCCATAATTTATTTAGTTTTAAAATATACTGCATTTCCATATGAAACATCATCAGCATGTCTTGGGTAGTAACAAAATGAAACTGCAAAATAAGTTATTCCATGTTCAAGATTTATAAGTTTAGAAAAGTCATCAATTCCATCATTACACCATTCTATTTGAATTTCTTTATCTCTAAATGTTGGAATGTTGTATCTTGATATTAAAAATCCTCTTACACAGCTAATCTTGCCAGACATTGTACCTTTTAAAGCTACTGATTTTGATCCTACAAAAAGAATTTTTGTTGTTGTATCTGACTTTAATATATATTGCATTGAATCAGTACAACTTAACATAATCAATGCGGCCAGTAAAATACTTGTTAAATTTTTCATGTTATTATGATTATAAATTCATTGATCTTTTTATTTTTTTATATAATTGTCGCTTTTCATGACATGATTTAACCTCTTTCATATAAGCTGGAATCATACTCCTATCTCTTGATATTAAATTAGCTATATCATTTTGAGTTGAATTTTTAAATAATTTAGTTGCTAATGCAACAAATACGCATCTATGATCAGTTAATATTCTATTCCTAACTAACGATTTCATTCTGTATGGTTCAATTTTAACTTCCTCACAAAATTCTTCGAAAAAATCTAATAAAGAATTTGGCTTGTATTTAGCTACTTCAAATGATTCATCTTCTTCTAGTCCTTCTGGATACAGTATTTGCTTTGCCCCATCTAGCATTGATATTAAATATTTAATGTCTGAATTACTAAAAGAACTCATTTCACCTGCTTTTTTAATTATTTCTATATTATACATTTTTATTATCTTAATTGTATTTCAAATCCATTTTTACTCATTTCTAATAAATTCTCATTATTAACAGAACATTTACATACTGATGGCATTGTAATATTTAAATCTGTTAATTTAATATTTACATCTTGATCATCTCCCATCATAAAGCATTTTAAATACATCCTTAATTGTGGGAGGTGATTTGATGTCGTAGTTACATATAAGTTTTTGGATGATATGCATGCATCATCAATATCATTTGCTAGCATAAAATTAACTATATCCATTTTACTAGAATCTTTTTCAGACTTTTTTAATGTTAATAAATATATTTTATCTAAAAAACATTTAGCAATCATTTTCTCATATAACTTACCAAATAAATATAATTTATCTTCTCCAGTATTATCGGAAAATACTAATTTAGCATATTTATTGCCATATTGACTTGTTTTATATTCTATTAGCTTTATTTCTGCTAACAATGTAATATTATGATCCATTTCATCATCTAATAATAATGCCATATTTCCATTTGCATATTTACATTTTATTGAGAAATATTCATCAAATCTAGAATATAACATATCAAAACCTAATACATTTCTTTCAGCATCAGCCATTTTAAGTGCATTGAAATCTTCAGGCTCATCTAGGGATATTTCAACATTAACATTTGTTTCTTGAAATAAACTAAGTTGACCATCATTTTGATTATTCTTTTTGCTGCTAAGAACTATTTTATCTAAATTTTGTATTAATTTAGCTCTATTATAAAATATTTTAATTATTTCATTATTCATTGATTTTTAATTATTTCTATACATTGTGATATTTCTTTTTGATTTTCTGGCTTCAATAGTAATCCAGTAAAATTCATTTCTACTAATTTCTTCTTGAACATTTTCCAACGTAAGGGGAACGCATCATTTGCGAACCCCTTAGTTTCAATTACCCACGTATTATTAGGACATATAAAGTCAGGAGTATATGCTATCTCCCTTATTGAATCAACCACATCAAATCGCTTAGTTGAATTAGTAATTTTCTTATTTTCATCACGATATATTTTACCCACACTTTCATAGCATTTGAAATTAATTTTGAATGATTTAAGAAGTACTTGTTTTTCTGGTTGATAAATAAATGGAATTTTATTATTTTGTAATTCCTTATAACAGAACAACTCTAGTCCTGATTGAAATTTTACTCCATCATAATTCCAAGATTTAGTATTTCTGACTTTTTTATTCATTATAGAAGATTTTGATATGCTTTTGCTGAAATATTAATACCAAAATGATGATTTCCATCTAGATTCATTTTTCGTGCATATTTCAGTTTATAATCCCCAATATTATCACTTTTTATTAACTTTAACAAATCTTTATATGATTCACTTTCATATATCTTTGTTTGCTTTGATTCATTTTTAATTATGCAAGTTATATATCTATTCATTTTTTATGTTATAATATCGTTAAGCATTCTTCTAATTTTATCTCTACCACCAAGTTCCTCAATTTTATTACGTCTAACGTATATTGTTAAAGGTACTTTTTCCTCTTCATATGGATATTTTTTTCTGCCTAATTTTTTCTTTTCTAGAACCTTTACGTATTTTTTTGACATTTAATCTTTATATTTACTATTATTCCAATAGTAATCACATTTATCTTCTTCCTTATTATAAGGAGCTTTCATGAAATATGACTGTAGATATTCACTATCTATAGCTGTATATCGGTAACACGATTCCTTTAAAGGGCAATCTGTTCCTTCGCATTTACTTATGTCTGGCATTTGATTTTTTATGAATTAATTTGTTTAAATAATATCCAGCTACTATTCCAACACCATCTGCTAGTAGATCTTTAGGACTTGCTGATTTATCATATAGAAATTCTTTTGCTATTCCAATTGATAGCGCAAATCCACATCCTATTAATTCAGGATTCTTTAGATTTAACTTATACGCAATTTTTGTAGATCCAACTGCAATACTAGTAGAACATATTACATGCAATGCCTTATCTTTTGCAAAATATCTGTCTTGTGACTTTACAAAAATTGGTAATAATAAAAATAGTAACAATAGCTTTTTCATTTCATTTCCTCCAATCCTTTGTTATATGTTTGTTGCGCCTATAAGTAAGTTATAAGCCAATATTCCAACCATTATTTTCATCCCACAAAATTATGCTACCACGCTTTACACTTTCATTAAAACATTTCTTATCTGGATTACCACAAGTACATTTATACGTATGTCCACAGTAGCATAATTTTTCATTGTATTTATCTTTGGATTCTTCTCTCATTTTAATCCACGTTTGATATGGAAATAAAAAACGGCTTATAACAGCGTATATACGCAATGCTTTCAGTTTTTCTTTCGGTGTCATAATATTAAACTTTATACGTTGCAAACAACATTCTACCCAATATATCATCATCTACTGTAAATAAAAAATTATGATTTGGTATATAATATTTTATTTCATTGTATTCAATTATTTCATGATTTTTTAATATATTATCAATATATTCTTTTGAATCATTAAGTTCTATTTTAATGCAATATTTTGCTATAAATTCTCTTATTAATTGTCTTATAATAATTCTATCTGTCATTTTTAATATTATTTAATTCAATTATAATTAATTTCCAATGCATCTTAATTAATGCTGATGACATCATGCTTGCTTTTAATGAACTTTCTGCACATATTATTGCACATTCTATTGCAGCATTTACTTGTGATTCCCATTCTCCATGTAAATACATTATTTGTCTTAAAAATTGATCAATTAGATTTTCTGCATCTTCTCTCGCTTTCATAATTAACTTTTTTAATTGAAACTACTGATCCACATTTAGGACATATTATATGATAATGCCATGTACCGCAAGCTGCGCATATAGCACCTTTTGTGTCATTCATTTATATGCCTTGTATGAAAGTTATACATCATCATATTTGCCATTACATGGCCTGTATGACGTTCTGTAGATTCATCATCAAATTCCTCGCTATTAATTAATGCTACTAAATGTCTCATTGCTGATTGTAAATGCTGACGTGGATCATCACATGGTTTCTGCCAATTAAATCTATTATACTTTTTTTCTCCGTAAGTCATAACTTTTACTAATGGCTCAAGAGATTTAAAGTCTAATAATGTCCAATCTAATTTTCCATTATTATATCTTAATGCTTTATCTATCATGCTTCTTCTAAATTAAATATTTCACTTTCATTAAATTTACTTTCATATTCATTAGTATATTCATCAATATTTAATATTCCTAATTTATTTTCTAAATACTTTTTTCTTCCTTTAGTTTTATAAAATACTGATTCTATTTTGCTAAATTCAGTTATAGAGGGAGTTCTTCCAAGTATAAGCTGTTTGCATTCTTCGCTAATTCTACTATAATTACCTTTTAATATAATTCTATAATCATGTATAAATTCATCCATTATAAAATATGATATATTTATAATTTCATCATTTTCACTTATTATTATTCCTTCTTCATGATATTCTGAATTTTTATAGTATGAAACTGTTAGTGAATTTGGGACTATTGTGTTTGAATAGCAATTAATAGGACAATCTGCTTTCGCAGACCATCCTTTAATTAGCGGTAATATATAAGATAATGATTTATTTTTCATGAATATAATTTTTAGTTGAATTTTCTGTTTTATAATCTGAATAACTTACAACTGCCTCTCTTCCAGCCTCTTCCATTGCGTCCAATATAAGATCTACATTAGGATTTAATGCAATTGCTTGATATAATTCACTTCTCCATGAACATTTATAATGTTTCATTAATATTTCCTCATTTATTTTTCTCATTTTCTCTCTTTTTAATTAAAAAATCTACGTTTTTAGGAAAATTAACTCCATCAATATGAACAATATTAAAAGATTCATTTAAATCATTTATATGTTTTTCAAATGATTTATCATTAGTTAATTTATTTAAACAATATTCATACTTAGCTTTTAATATAACATAATAATCTACATATCTTATTCCGTCAATTATAACTGTTGAATTATTAATTTTTGTAAAATTAAGGAAAAATAAATCAAACTGTATTTTATTAATGTCATTTATTTCAGAAAATTTATTAAAAAATATTGCAGTTTTCAATAAATATTTACTAGTCATTTCAGATGCATTATATACTATCTTATTTTTCAGGCTATTAACGTTTCTAATTAATGATATAGTTGCCATTTTATCTATTCCTAATAATAATAATAATTTATCTTTTTGATCTTTAACTGATTTTTCTGAATTTAATGAAAAACTATTGTCTTCAATTTGTATTTCATAATTTACATTATCTTCTAATGTTTTTTTAAAATAATTATTCCAATTTTCCAAGTTGATATGTAAGTTATGATTAAAATAGCTTATTGCTCCTCCACTTTGATAGTCTCTATTTGTAAATACGCATAAATCTACATCTTTTGTCTCTCTAGATTCTTTTAATATTCCTTGTTTAACTAATGCTGGATATCCTCCTAGTGCAAATGGATATCTTCCACCTATTAATTTTTCAATATGCGGATAAAGTTCTATAATTGAATCTACATTCATGTTAAATTAATTTATCAATTTCTATAGATTCTTTTGATTCTGCAATAATTCTATGCTTATCAAATATACAATTTTCAATGTACCAATCTGCATCATCTAGTATTTTGAAAAATCCATCTTGCTTTTTATTTCCACAATTTAATAAATCTCCATACATTTTAATAAATGTATCTGTTAATGATACTATAATTGGAGATCTATTGCTTTTTTTAGGCGAATAAAGGAACTTAAATGCAGAAGGCTTGATGTTATCCCAATTTGGGAAATGTTGCTTCCTAAGAGCTAATAATCCAAAATAATACAATATGCCTTGTATGTCATACCTGTATTCTAAAAATTGTTCCCCAAATTTATGAGACTCTTTAGCTCCAGTTTTAATATCAATTGCAGATATTGTTCCATTCTTAATATCAAAGCATAATAAATCATACATAACCCTAAATTTATGTATTCTACCACTTGGAACAATCATTTCAAATTCCCATTTAAATTGTGGAATTATAAATTGATCTTCTTTCTCAGATATTAATTTTAAAGCATCTTCATTTTTCTCAATATTTTGAATAGATGATTGTGCTTGTGCATATTGATCTTCAGTTAATTGAATTTTATTAGATTTTTCATTGTATTGATTAATCTTATTAAAAAATTCATCCGTTATTCTAGTTTTAATCTTTTCATCATCTTTAATAGAATCCCATAATTTTAATTGTCTTGCAACTTCAACACAAGTATCTAATGATGGCACATCAATGATTTCACCAGATTCAATGAAAAATGAATACAATACATTTAATGATGCATTGAGCTCAATTTTAGGTTTTTCAAGCTCATATATGTCATTTATTGAATTATTATCTGTAAACCATCTATCTACATAATTTCCAACAGCAAAAGCATCTCTGGCATGTTCTATTTTTTCTTCAACTAAGCATTGTGGCCCTTCTGGTATTCTTTTTAATGTTGAATAATTAAGAGAGGGGGAATCTCTATACTCCCCCTCAGTCTTAAATGATTGTAATCCTTCTAAATATTGTTTATTTATAATCATATACTTATTAATTTTAATAAATCAACTTTATCTTTACCTCGTTTATTATTTATTGCAACCTGTATTGCGTTAAATATAAATGGATTTTCAGATATGCTATCTGCATCTTTTAAATTTAATGAAAATACATTTTCAGAAAGTAATACAGCAAGTCTGTATGTTTCTTTAGCAGATTTTGTTGTAAATACAATTGGAACGCTTGCATCATTAATAGATATATAATTTAATAATCTAAAAATAATTGGCGTCCAAAATGTAGCACATGACATAAAATTATTTCTGCTAACAGACATTGTTTCATGAAGCATAAGAATGCCAGAATCTTGCAATCTATAATTATCTGATTCTACATCCTTAAAATATGGAATTCCTTTATTAAGATCTTTTATTACTTTATTATGAAACAGAGTTTTATGATTCTTAATATCATAAGAATATGCACTCCCAGTCCATTTTTCAATATTAGACATATTGGGCATTCCACCAATAATAACACATTTTACATCATTTATATCGCAAAATGAAAATGGCAAAAATGGTAATGAAGGATACATTTCCTCATGCATATGAATTGTATTTAATGCGGAAATGGCTATTCTAACATCTTCTTCTAAATAGAAATCTGATATTAAATGTCCCTGATAACCAAATGATGTCAAATCCATTATTAAATCCTGACTTATATATAGCTTTTTAAGCAATGTCTCCGTCGTTTCCTGTTTCATTATCATTTTTCATTGTTTCAAAATATTTAACATTTCCATTTTCATCTTTTTTAAATAATGAAAGATTATCTTGCCTAAACTTAATGTAATTTATCATCCAATCTTTTTCATTACCATCCATAGTAGCATTTATTAATTCTTCAACAGTACTGTAAAATTTATTATTTATAGCTTCATCTACTATTAAACATACCAATAATAATAATGCAACAACTTTATTATGATTAAACGTAGGGGTTGATATTCTAAGCTCAACAGTACCCCTATCAGTATAATAGAAATTGTTTAAATTACATATTGAATATCTTGAATTAATATGCCATTTGGATTGAGAATTTATATCTCTTGGATGATTTCTTCCAAAATGCTTAAATAACTCTGTTTCATCGCTAAGCCATTTTACAATTGCATTTTCATCATCTGGCATTAATGGAAGAGGAGAACAATAATCTTTAAGCTTATATTCACTAGTATGTTTTAAACAAGATGGAAACATTGAATATATTGAATCTTGAATACTGTAAAATGCTTGGTATAATTTTATTAAATTATCTTTTGTTCGTTCTATATTGCCAACATGTATATGCATTGAGCATTTTTCATTGAATATTGTATATTTATTTAATGCTTCACATTGAGATTTTATAGCGTTTAACCCAGTTAAACCATTCATTATTACTGATGCATATTCAAATCCACATATTCCATCATGACGTAAACTACCATCTCTGACAGGTATGAGTCCATTAGTTGCACATAGATATGTTGGAATTCTACCATCCCAAGTTTCATATTCAACACCAAATGTAAAATCTTTAATATATTTACTTAATGATTTAGAATTTTCACTCATATTGAATTTATTATTTTCAAATGATGATTGAAATGTCTGCATCATAGTTTCTGAATTATATGATAAATTAAAATCATATGGAGTAATGGCAGATATTTTATTAAAATCAATGTAAAATTTATTGTAAGATTTTATATCATTAATATTGCATAAGGAATCGCAATTCATTGATAAGATAGTTTCATTATTGATGAATTTATTAATGTCCATACATTTTACCAATCTTTCACAATTAATATATTCTATAATATCATCAGTACTTGTAGTTGTAACAAATGAATTACCCATTATGTCAATAAAAATATTCTGATGAATATTATCACTTACTATGCTATTTTGATTACTGGAAGATATTTCTGAAATAATATTATTAAATTCTTCAGTATTTATTTTTGTAGGAAGATATAAATTGCAATTCTTTATTATATTCTTAGAATAATATCCAAGTATATATTTGCCATTTATATAATTTATTACACCAAAATTTAATTTAGCATTTAATGAATGAACTTTTTTATTTGTTTCATTATCTAATACTAAATATCTACTAAATGGCGAATAATATGTTCCTTCATAATAAGTGCAATCCCTTTCTTTATGGTAATATTTACCTCTTATAAATACACAATGATCTTTATGCTCTTCATGACCATCATATGTTGTTATTGTTGAATCAATCATTTGCTAAACATTCTTTAATTGTATATAATTTAGATAACATTTCACTTCCTAATACGGACGCATTAGGCTCTTCCAGGATAGATATTCCCATATCTGCTATGTTATTTATTGCAATTGCAATTTTTGCACTTTCCGCAAGTATTGTTACATCATCTTGCATTCCTACAATATATTTCATAGCATCAATAATAATATCATTAGCAACTATTCCGTCTCCATTACACATTTCGCATACATCTTCTATTCCGCCTCCATTACCCATGCATTCTGGACATTCATAGCTTTCTTTATTTATCTTACTGGATTTAATCATTTCATTTTGAATATCTTTCATTTCAATTAAATGCGATTTTTCCCATTCAATAAATTCTTCTGGCCATGTATCAGATAAATTAATAACATTATTTAATTTTTCATATGAATTATTAAGTAATAAATCTATTAATGTTCCATCTCTAAATGTTAACTTTTTAGTGGTAAATAATGGATGAATATGCCCATTAAATTTAGAATTTGTTACTTTAGATCCTCCTTCATACAATATATTATCGTCTCCACCAATTTCTGACGGTATTTTATATGGAAATGCAAAATATTGTGAGATATCAATCAACATTTGCTTTGGTGAAATAGTATTTACATAGTCTTCATAATAATATGTTGCTTTAATAAAATCAGTTCTTTTATTTATTAAATTTCCATTCCAGAAATAAAAACAATAATTTTCACTTTTTATTCTATCTTTATTATGTTGAATTACGCCAGATTTATTCATTGCCACCATTCCATGCAGCAATTTTGCATCACTATAATATAATCCCCTATCCCAATAACAAGTATTTACTGGATAATAAGTTGGTTTAACATCATTAAATAATGGAGTTTCAACTGTATTATATGCTAATTTTAATTGATTTGTATTGTTATTTGATTTATTTCTAGTAGATAATGTTTCATCATATATATCATCATCATATCCATATCCATAATTGTATCCATAATTATATCCATATTTATATCCTGGAATAGAATATTCACTTCTTGTTGGAAATGATTTAGGATATTCTTTAACAATAGTTTCAATTTGAAATGAATTACTTCTATTGACATCAAAAACTTCAGTCATAGAATTGCCAATAATTTTAAATACTTTATTAAATGGTAATTCCTCTATTAATTTCTCATCTTTAACAATTACTCTTAATGCTGTTTTAGTACTGCAAAACCATATATTATCTTGATCTATGCAATAATATAAAGGTCTTTCTTCTGTCTCTGCAAAATCTTTTCTTGTGGGAGACTTACCATGATAAGCATATATTACACCATTTTCATTGGCATTCATATATAATATTGCAGCTGTACCAATATATTCATTAAGTATTGACCAACCAACTTTTTCAATTAATAGTGCAAGCATTTGACTATCAGACATTTTAGATGTATCTAATCCATAATGTATTTCTGCTTTATGCTTATCATATAATTCTTGATGATTATATAGCGTTCCATTGTGTGCTAATATTGATGATATTTCATCCTCGGCATTTCCTTTTTCAGTGAAAAATATTGGTTGAGTATTTTCATATGATTTTTCACCTACTGAAGCTTTTCTATCATGGCCGATTATTGCTGGATATTTCAATGAAATTGGCATCAAATCATTGATTCTGAATAAATCATCAAACTTTTTTATTTCTTCAGACTTTAACACAAATCCATCATATGCTATACCGCAACCATCTCCCCCTCTGGAATCCATTTGAATGCCTAATAATTCAAATTTAAAGCGATTCAATGGATCCCAGTTTTTTTTATTTGTAGAGCTAAAGCCCCATAGTCCACACATATATAACTATTAATTAATGAATAATTTTTTATAATTCTTTACAATTTTTATTCTTTCTTCTCCAATGTAAGATGTAATATTTGGCATATTTAACAGTAATTCTTCATTTTCAGCTGCATAATTAACAGCTATTTTTACATTGTCATATATCCATCCAAAATATTGAGGATTAAAAAATGTGCCACCTAAAGACCTACATTCAACACCATAAGATTTAATCCTGCAAGCACCTAATAATCCGTATAGATTTGATGTTCTGTAATTCATACCAGTTATCTCTAATGCTGGTAGTGTTACAAACATATCAAATGATCTAACTATGGCCATTTTAAGGCTTTCTGAGGCATTGTCTAATCCTATATGAATATGGCATCCAGCTGGTCTATTATTGCCATTTAATTGAGGAGTATCAATTTCAAATGAATCATTCCATGCATCATTAAATGATGAACAGCCGAATTCTTTTGCTTCTTCTGTTTCCATTAAAGCATTAGATATTTCTTCACAATCAGAATTATGAATATGAGCATTTCTCTCGCTAGCTCTATGATTCATAGTTTTCCATAAATGTGCCATATTATCTAAGAATTGATACTTATTATTAGCAGGAGGAACATTTCCTTCTATTAAAATATTATCATTTAATAATGCATAACCATTGCCTAAATCTTCTGGTTTTGATTTTGTACCATCTGTAAATCTTTTAGATGATACTACTAGCCCACTATTATTATTGATAATAAATGCTTCTGGGTCACTACCTATTGAAAATTCCATATTAAATAATTTGTATAAATTTACTATTTTGTAATACTGATAACACTATTTCATTTTCATCTTTAAAAATTATTCTATTTAATTTTTCGCCTCTTATGATTATACCTTTGTATTTAACATTAACAATTGTTGAATTAAATAATTGATCATTAAATTTAAAATTAACTTTTTCATCAATATCTTCAATTGATTCTTTGCCTTTATTATATAGATCTTTTATTTTATCTGAAAGATCTAATTTAGATAATGATTTAATAATTAATTCATGAGAAAAATTATTATGTCCAGTTATAAATTCAGTTATTGATTTATTAGATTCAAATATTTTATTTTTAAATTTATTTTTTGTATATTCATAAAATTCAGATTTTTCAGAATCAAAATGAGATTGTACGGAATATATTAATTTTTTATCTTCAAATCTTTTTCCAAATATTTTCTCTGTTGAAAATGAATCATTAAATTTAAATAAATCACCATAATTAGAATTATCTGAATTACATGAATATTTAAGATTATAAGCCAACCATAATGCATAATAAGCTGAAATTTTATATTTTTTATATAATGTTAATGCATACAGCATAATATTATAATTATTGCAATATATAAGCCTTAATGCAGTATGTGCAAATTGAACTTTTCTGCAATCACCTGGTTTTTCTGGTGAATTATCAATTTTAATTCTACAATCAAAATATTTTCTAATATTGTAGCAATCTGTTAATATTCCAACTGGATCATTATCCTTAAATGATGTTTCATTAATTGTCCTTCCTAATATATTCTGACTATTAATTTTATTATCAGTTAATACTAAATTACAGTTATTTTTTGTTATTTTTTTTATATTATTTTTTAAATCCTCGAATTTATATAGTCTAAAAAATTGATTGCCATCTTTATCTTTCATGTCTTTAAAAATGCTGTCAATCATTTTTAAGCATTCAATCATATATTTCTTTTTAGTATATGTATGTCCTAGTAATAATTTAACATCTCTTGCTAATTCTTTATATGTTTCATTATTAAGTATATAAAAGGGAAATGATACATATTCTAATACTCTGAAATCTTTAGCTGGATATTCAGTACATCCAGTTACATTAAAATAATTTTTAATGGTTTCATTTTCATTCAAATATTTATTTAATGTATAACTAATTGGAATCATGATTTTTAATTATTTTAATTAATATTTCAAAATATTTAATTGTTCCTACTTCACCAAGTTCTGGTGCACTATTTACTTCACATACAATAAAGTCCGATTCATTTTTAGGATTCATTTTGCATCTAACATCTACTGCACCAATATTTAATCCAGTAGATTTAATTGCCTTAATTGCATGTTGGCACATTAGATCCCATATTTCAGGTTTTTCAAATAGCTCATTATCTTCAGATATCCAATTACAATTTGTAGAATTAAAAAACCATTTTTCTTCAGCTTCAAGTTTCCTCATTTTTCTCCAAGATAAAAATACTTCATCTTGTGTTGCATGAATTCTATATTCTTTACCAAAGTTTTTATATTCTTCAAAATAGCAATCATTTATATATGTTGAATTAGCATATTCATGATATTGCTCTTCATTGTCCAGCTTTACCATCCCTTTCCCTTTAAATCCATATATCTTTTTCACTAATAATGGAAATCTAGGTTCTGAAAATTCTATGTCAATATGCGGTCCTTTCCACCAATTAGATTGTGATACTTCTAATTCCTTAAAGCAATCTTTCATAAGCAATTTATTCCTACTATTTTCAATTGATTGAACAGTATTGATTTCTATTGCCTTTGCATGTGATTTAGGGAATATGATTTCAATAGGAGTTCTACTACCAAGCCTTACAACAAATGGCTTGGTAGTACGTATAGTTTTTAATAGATTTTTTAATCCATTAGCACTATGATTTTTAGTTCTTAATTTTACAGGATAACTCATACGTATTTTTTTAAATCTTCATTATATTCCTTTATTGATAATGCACCATCTGACGATACATAATCATATTCATCATCTTGCAGTCTTGACGGCTGATAGTTGCCCAATAAACTAACAATATCTGATAATTCTTTATCTTTGGAGATAGTAACAAATTGAGACCTAAAAAATACTGGTGTTTCAATAGGTGAAGATGCTAACTTTCTATACATATCTATTCTATATTTAATCATTTTCATGGAATTTTGAATTTCTAACTCTTTTTATATGATTTACCCAATCATAGGAATTATTTGTTTTTGTTACTCTAGGATATCTTTCATATTCTCTTCCATGATCTCTTGGTAGAAAATAAACTTCTGCTGCTCCAGCTGATGTTTCTATTAATTCTCTATCATAAAATGACGGATAGCCTTCAAGCCTTTCAACTCTTTGATATACAACTGGGTCTACTTCATATATCTCCATATGAATATCATTGATACTATTTGACTTAATCAATCCCGGAAATGATCCTAAATCAATCATTTCAAATGGTAATGATACATTTTCTGAAGATAATAATTTAGAACTATCAATCACTCTATTGTTACCCATTCCAGCTCTCAATGAGCCATATACTGCTATTTTTAAACTCATAATATTAATTTTCTAAATTCTTTTAATCCTCTTTCTTTTACATAATCAGATTGATCTTTAGGGCCATTTTGTGGATTCCATTTATAATCAAATCCATATAGATTTGCTTGACGTATAGCATTATATTTTCCAGTTGTATCATTATCATACCATATTATCTGTTTGTCAGATATTTGTCTAATCATTCTTACTTGATTAGGGCTAAATAATGAGCTTTCTGAGTTTGGTGCTATTGCGCATGGCTTACCTAATAGCGTCCAATATGGACCGCAGTCTTTCATTGAAGATACTATATATAGTGTATCTACATGATAATCAATTGTATTTAATGCCTGAATTATTGATTTATTTGTATTATTTTTCCATTTAAAACTTTTTCTTTCTGCCAATGGATTATATATTTTTCTTCTAAATATTCCATCTAATTCTATGAAATCATATGAAAAAGAAATAGGCCCTATTAATGGCCTATTATATTCAATCCTATATTCATTATTATTTGACATCCAAAACTTTTCTATTGGCCTAATGCATGCTTTATCTAGCATATGCGGAAGCCATCCATGATTAATCCAATATTGTATTGATTCTTGCGACCATTTTTTATATTTAACATCTATTACATATTCTTTAGATGTTTCAAATATAGCATCTTTTGATATTAAAGATCCTCTAGACTTTATTTCAACATTATCATTATGCGTTAATCCAAATGAATCACATAAATATTTAACAGTATCTTTAAAATCTAACCCAGTCATTAACATTGCAAATGAAAATGCATCAAATGATTGGCCAGCTCTATGGTCATATAGCCTAAACACACCATCTCTATAAAGTATATTTGCAGCATCTATGCCAGTATTTGATCTTCCATCAACAGATATTGGAGATTTAAATCTTTTGCCCACAGTTTTAAAATTCTTACAAAATAATATAAATATATCTAATTCAGACACGTTGTCCAGGAGTAATTGCTTACTCGCTGGACGTTGTGTGCTGAAAATCATTGATTTTAATTAAAAGGGAAGATCACCCATTTTAAGTCCTGATGAAATATCAGGGCTAGAAGTAGTAGTGAAAGACGAGTCGATAGATGCTACATTGCTTACATCTGTGAAAAATGATGTTGCTCCTGGCAATTCAAATCCTGCATCTGGCTGAACATAAGGAGTAAAATGGTATTTATTAGTCTTATCAAAATTCATTGTAGACATACCATTATAATCTTTAATATCAACACCAATATAACCATCATATGTTAAAGATGTTGCATCTACTTCTGATAATGATTTAACAAAACTATATCTTTGTAGTTTCAATGCAAATTTACCTTCAGTATATTCCTCACCGCCAATATTCCAGCATAATGGTTTACCAACAAATAATTGAGATACTTTAGCGATATATTCCTCAATTGTGCTTCCTGACACAGTATCTATTTGCGCACGTAACCCAAGCTTATCTGCAATTACACCAATTTGACGCATAAAATCTTGATATGATTTATCAGAATTCATGTAATTAGTAGACATCTTACCTATTGGACCTTTAGCACCATCTACTCCAATAAATGAGCCATCATCTACTGGTTTTCCTTCTAATGAAAATACAATTCTTTTACTATCTGTTGATCTTGCTTTTTCAACGGCAATGCCATTAATTTTTGCAATTACAATACCATAGTTAAGGTATTTACTTACTCCACTTTTCTCTGCTGTGTCAACTCCTTTTGTACCAAACATATATTTATTTATTTATTAATTATTATACAAATACTTTATCCCAATTAAACGTCATATTATTTTTATCATCTGATTCTATGACAACAAATTCTGAACCCCTTAGATGTTCTGGTCTTGCCTCAACTAAAAAGCTTTCACCACCTCTAAATGATAAAATTGATTGATTTTTTTTACGATAAAACATACCCACTGCATCTGCATTAGCAGCTACAATAGTTTTTAATTGACCAGTTAAGCTAATATCTACCATAGATATTTCTTCACCATCTTTTTGAAATGAGCTGTTTTTAACATGACATACTAATATTAATGTTTGGCAATATGGCTTTAACCACTCTAACAGCTCCAAATAAGCATTTCTCTGTAAAGAATAGCCTAATCCATTTGCTAACAATAATATCTCCTTTGGATTGCCTACCCATCGTTTACCAATAGGAGATTTTTGATGATTAATTACTGCAAATTCATTAGCAATATCCTCTAGTTTTGTTCCAGTATCAACTGTAATGAACCGATATTTATGCTCACTAGCTTGCAATGATCTAATCAAATCACTAAAATCACGAAGATTATTAATCCTAACCTTCATTGCATCCATAAAGTCACAGCCACCTTCAATATCAAGGATTAAATTATCCTCTAAATTTGCTAATGCTGTTGTTTTACCAGACTTTTGAAATCCTGCTATGACCATAAATCCAGGATTTTTTTTTGTTCCAACTACTTTTTTTAATGGTAACTCCATTTAATTAAATTGTTTTGTTTCTAACTTGTTCTATCTCTAAATAATTTGACTCTTGCATATCTTCGGGTCTTGGTAATTCACTAAAATATGAACTTGCTCCCTGAAAATACAGATCTATTGATGCCGATGATATACCATCTCTATTAAGCATTATGATTAGCTCTCTGTGATTATCTTTGAGTCTGCCTAAATCATAATCTTTATAGGTTTCAAATCCAAACTTATGCGGTGCAAATAATCCTATCATAAGATTAACATCTCTGCTAACTTCTTTATTATTGGCAAGATTACCTACTTCTGGCTTAAGTTTTTCAATGATTGATTTACCACTATTAGTAAATTGCTGCTGACTACCCATTAATGCTTGTTGTTGTATGTGTACTAAGCAAGCTTTGTATTTATCTCTTAGCTTTAATGAATAATCTGATGAAAATCTACCAATGGTTTCACGTTGATCTAGCTGTCCTTCTGCTGGCAATAAACCAATATGATCTGAGATTACTTCAACGATCAAATTAGGATGATTTGTAGCGTATCTATCTCTAACTGTCTTAGTTTCATCTCCAAACTTTATTGCTTTATATGTCCATACCCCATTGGCTTCAAAATATGTTTCCATATGTTTAAATATGGCTGTAGCACCACGGACCTCATCTTGTAGATCCATCTTAGATTCTAAAAAGTCAAACCATGGCTTTTCTATCTCTAATAATTTTTCTATATTATCATCTAATACATAATCTGTATATACTGATAAGAGTTTTTGTGGTGATATTATAATTCCATACTTTTTAAATAATCTATATGACATAGCCTGTCGTATTATAGCTTCTTTGGATATTTCTAAGGAAAAATAAAATATCCTAATATCTAAATTGCATTCAGGGTGTTCAAATAAATAATCTATTGGTTGAAATACATATAAAAAATTGGCCAATTGACTTTTACCAACTTTAGGGCCTGCTGTAACAACAATGATCTTTTCTGGCTCAATGCCAGGCAATACCCTACTTAGTCTAGGTAAACTCCATGGTATTGCTATTATCTCACCAGAAAGTCTCTTGCCTTTGTTCTCACGAAGTTTAGATAATGTTTCATCATAAAGATTTGATTTTTGATATTCCATAATACATAAATTAACTTATCTCTATTGAGCTAAAGATGTATTACAAAGATACTTAAACTAAATCATATTTGATCAATATTACTTTTAATTTTTACTTCGGATTTATTTTCCCTTTTTGCATATGCCCAATCAGCAAGTATGCTTCTTTTACTTCCATCAATTGTTTTCCATATAAAATAGATCAATAAAGATCTTCCTCCATCTTCAGTAAATTTAGCTAAATAATCTTTAGTAGTCTGAATAATTTCTTCTTCATTAATATCAGGATACATTTTATTGAATTCATCTAATCTTTCAGATACAGAAGATATTGTACCCCTCCAAGGCCAACGATCATCTTTCATTCCAGCAGGATATAATTCCCTTAACTTTCTTGCAAGTTGAGAATTATCATTTTTTATATTTCTGAATACTTTCAATGCACTTGGTAATGCTTTAGATTCTTCATCAATATATCCTTGCTCTTGCAAGCTTTTAATGACGCTAGAATATAGATTTATCACTAATCCTTTTGTCAATCCACATAATACAGCAAGCTCAATAGATTCATCAACTGTTAATCCATCTTTTAATCCAGAATATATAATAAAATTAAAATCTATTTTATTCATTTTCTAATGTATAAGCATTTATTGATGGATATTTAAAATCAAATAAATTTCCTAATGTATGAATATTTCCGTGATTTGTAATTGAATTTGAATAATATTTTTCTTTTATTAAGGATACATTTTTCATTTCATCAAAACAATATCTAAATATTTTAACAGATATATCTATAGAATTAAGGAAATCACTATATTTAATTACTATTGATTCATTATTATATTTAATTGCAATAAATGGTATTGAAAAATCATGATATGTTAAGTCCTCATTAATAGTTAATTTATAATCATCATCATCTGATTCTTCATAAATATGTTCATTAAATATATAATTATCGTCTATTGATCCATTTATCCAATCTTTAACTTGTTCTTTGATGTCAAAATCTTTCATTGCATTGAAAAATTCATCTATGTTACAACCAAATAATTCTGATTCATTTGATATATTATAAAATGAAGTAGAAATACCAGATATATTTTTCGCTGATTGGTATTCTGTTTCATATGATTCTGAATCGTTTTCATCATATTCATAATATGTGCTATTTGCAATTGATATAATACTAAAATTAATTTCATTATCTAAATAATTTAATAATTGATTTGATAACTTATCAATACTTAATGTTAATGGATTTGAAAAACTATTATTAACAAATAAAGAATTTAAATTATTTAAATCTGGTGAATATGGCAATAACTCTTTTATTGTAAAATGTGAATTATTAAAATTACCTTTTAAACTAATTTTTTTGTTAATTGTGTTTAATAATAATGGAAAAATTATATTATATTGAATATTTAATTGTATAAATTTATATTCAGAATTTCTTTCTTTACTAATATTATTATAAAAAGATATATTTTTCGAAATATCATCATAAATTATATACATTTCATCTTTTTTTTTATGATCTAAAAATAAATCTGTTGCAATAGTTAATTTTGAATTATCTATTATTGAGCAATGCAAATTTGTTGCATTTGAGCTTATGTAAAATATATATTTCATTTAATTTTCTTTTATAATTATTGTATTATCTTCAATTTCTAATTTATATCTTGTTAATTTTGGAATAATAAAATCTTTTTTAATTTCAAATACATATATATCAGCAATTTTTAATTCATTAGCAATCCTATTTGCTTCAATATTATAATTTAAAAATAAAAATTTAAATTCTTTTTGATTATTATTATTAGAATATAAATAATTATTTATTTCTAATAAATTAATTTTAATAATATTTTCAGAATCTATATTATCAATTATTTTTAATAATTGTCCCATTTCTAAATCCGACATTTCTAAAAACTCATTATTATAAATTGTTTTTCCATCAATATTAATTATAGATTTAGATTTTTCCCTAATTATCCTTGCTGCTCCTCCATTAATACTTCCATAATCAGAATATTTAGTCATTTCTTGATTTGAAGTATGATCGATTATGTTTTTGGAGTTATCTATCATTTGCTGTGATGTTGATCCAAATATTTCAACAAATAATTCATCAGTAATAATAATAGATTCTTTCATTTTAGCTCCAATTGTAAAACTAATAATATTAAAATCTAATTTATTATCGATAATATTATTTAATTTTTTTAATGGATTTAAATCTTTATTATTAAATTTATTATTTGATAACATAAAATTAAATAATAATTTTTTATTTGATAGTAAATGATATCTATAATTTTCAGTATAAAATAATTTACGAAGAATATCATATTCATCTTCAATATTTAAATCAATTTTATTTTCTAACAATAAGTATCTTTTAATAAAATAATAATTAAACTCATAAAATTTAATAATATCTAATATTATTAAATCATTTGATTCATAATTGTGATTTTTAATAGCCGATAATGAAATACTAATAATTTTATCTTCTTTATTATAATTTAATACTATTGCACTTTTATATGATCCTGCATAATCTTGATTTTCTTTTACTTTATATAATAATGGAGATATTTTAATTTTCCATTTTAAATCTTCTGCAAGCTCTATATGCAATGCCATTATGGCTGTTAAAAATTGATAATATGACAATTTGTTATTTGAATTATTCCATATTTTTATATAAGTTTTCATCTTTTAATTTATTTAAAAATTGTTGTTTTCTTGATTCAAGCTCAAAGTCTTCATGGGGAATAATATTTGAAATCTTTTTGTTAATAACAATGAATTTCCGTATTTTTTTTGCTCCATTACTAATTTCTCGGTTTTTAAATTGATGATATCGACTAGAACCTCGGACTTCCCATTTTTTATCATATTTAGTATGCCAATTTGATAATTTTTCCATGTTTTAGTGTTTTTTATTATAGATTTTAAATTAATTTTAATTTTTATTTTTCCCCAAAATATATTAGAATTTTTATTGTTAATTATTTCTAATATTTCTTCTTTTGATATTTCAATAAATTCATATTTATTAAATTCATTATCAAATAATATTAATTTTTTAATTAATGTATTATATGAATCTGCTAATTCTTTAGATAAATTTTCAATATCATCAGCATTATTAATTAAATCTGCAAATATTTGATCATCCAATATATTATCTATTTCTTCTAATATTAAATATGAAAATGAATTTTGTATATTAAATTTTGAAGAAGCATTTAGAATGGATGACAGATATAATTTTTGATTCATATCTGAAAATTCAAGCATATCTTTTTCCCAAATATATTTATCATTAAATTTTATTTTTCCATTTTCATATGTATTTGATTCACTATCAAATATTGGAACATTATTATCAATGATTCCAACTATATCATCATACTTTTTAGTTGATATTTTTAATTTGGAATTAACATAGCTTATTACTGTTAAGTATTTATTTCTTATTATTTCCATTTAATTTTATTGCTTCTTTTGCTAGTTTATCAACTATATTATTATAATTATTTGTACTATGACCTTTTACGTAATGAATAGATATGTTTGATATTGATGTTGTAGTTTTCCATAATATGTATAGATTTTGCCATATTTCAATATTTTTTATTTTGTGATTAGATGATCCTTTCCAATCATTACTAATCCATTTATTCATCCATAAATTAATACCATCAACTACATATTTGCTATCTGAAAATATTTCACATTCTAGAATATCATTATCTATAACATATCTAACAGATTCCACAATAGCAAACAGTTCACAGAAATTATTTGTCGTTAATGGAAAAGAGAATAGTCTTTTATAAACTATCTCCCCTCCTTTAATGATTATATAGGCAGATCCCCCAGGTCCTGGATTACCGCTACATGCGCCATCAGCATAGATTTTAATCATCTAACAAATGTTGTCCCTCATAAGTCAAAACATAATGAGTTGATCCGCCTACATAATGATCCCTTTTTTCCATTTTAACTTGCTTTATCCAGCCCTTTCTTTCAAAGTAATCTAATTCATCGACTACAGTATCTGGATAAGTAGGAAAGCCTGCAAATCCAATTAATCCCATAAATTGATTATCAAAGCCACATTTCCCAGTTTTAACTAATGAAACTTTTGTGTATAATATTTCTTTTATACAATTTAATAATTTCTTATCTAACGGTGAAATCATAATTTTTATTATTTAATTGTTTTTTACATTTATATATTTGCGCAGATCTAATACCATTTTTAGTCTGCTTTAATACTAATCCTTTAACGCTTGCAATTTTTGTATATTCCATAATTTTAATTATTATAATTATTACCCATTATAAATACATTCATAAACATTTGTTCATTTTCTTGATTAATATTAAACTTATTTTTTATGTTTTCAAATCTTAATTCTAAGTTATTTTCATCACCTATTATTTCAAAATCTAATATTCCTGCATTATGAAGGCTTGATTGATCAATATTATCTACTACCCATGAATATTTATATCCTAATTTATCATTTGCACTTGATCCTGATAGTTGATCTTGACATAAAAATATTTTATTTTTTTCTTGTTCATTGATTTTACCAAATACTGATATTCCATTAATTTTTGCCTTAAAAGATAAACCTGTTAATTTCATACTTGTATCTTTTAATAAATTAGTACCTGCTACCCAAATCTCAATTAATAAATCTTTTATTTCATCTTCAGTGTTTTTATATTCTTTATTTATTACTTCTTCAGCTATGTTATATAGTTCAGTTGTGTTAATTTTATTTATAGCCATAATAGGTCCATTTAATAAACATTTGTATTATTAATAATAATGTATTACATTTGCATTGTCAATGTCTAACGACGAGACTACACTTCAATCTCCCAAGATTGTTGGATCAGATAAAATTTTCATTATTTGGGGGAACCTAAGAGGAGGGGGTTTTAATACTATGTACAAATTCCTCCCTCATCTAGATTCAACTACCCCTAGTTAATCTTCAGTATCCATATAGGATATATAAACCATCCCTGAGCCAATAAGTATAAATACTATTGTTACCCATAAATGTTTTAATACATCCTCATTATATTGCATAACAGAAAAACCCAGCAATATTAATAAAGCTCCTAAGAATCTCATTAATAATTGATGATACCTATCTTTATCCATCATAATAAAAGCATATTTGTGACTTGTTTCAATAATACCCCATATACATGCAATGCAGAATATTATTACAACTGATATTGCATAAACGCAAAACCATAACAATCTATATAATGCATCACTCATAACATTATAAATTTATAGATGTAAGTATTGTTCTTGTTAATTGACCCTTATAACCATTGTCTCTTAATAATTTAATGGCCTTTAGTATTTCATCGATGTCGCCTATTGGCTTACTTTTAGTAATGCTTTCTTTTTTATAGTTTTTATTGTAAAAAGAATTTCTCTCATATTTCTTTTTACAATCTTCATATATTAAAGGATATTCCTCATTAATCCTAACTACTTCTAATGTTAAGGATTGTTTTAGAACTTTAACAATTCCATTTTTTAAAAGAGATTTTAATATCAATGATGCATAAGGAAGCTTATTGAATGCGCATAGCTTTATAAAATCATCGTATTTAAATTTCATATCATACGATTTGAATTTTACTAAAGTCGATCTTAATGCTTCATTAAAATTCTCTTCTGTTAATAATTTTCGTGTGTTCATAATGGTTATTTGTTTTTAAATTTAAAATAATAATAATCTAATAATGACCAAAATGTAAATATTACAGCAAATGGCCAACAAAAACTTATAAATACGCATATCATCCATATATCGGTATGATTTTCAACATTTTTAATAATACTATCAGGTATTAATATGTTTATTAGTATTATAATCGGTGGGACTACAAAAAATCCTATCAAATATATATATGTTAATGATAGATAATTCATAATATAATCTATCATAATTCACCATCCTTCCATGGCGACAAGACTTCTTGATCTAATAATAATGATTGAATGTCTAGGTTATCCATTTTATCATTAAAATCTTCTTCGGTCTTATTTATGTTTTTTAGAATTCGCTCTAATTCTAATTTAATTTGTTCAGCCTCATATTTTTTCATCATAAATCATTTTTATTAAATAAAAAATATATACAATAGCAATAAATGTTATGCATATTAATATAAATGTTCCCATAATGGTAATTATCCCTACTAAATGCAATTGCATCTTTCAGGATTAATTATTAGTTGAAACGATACTGAATTGTATCGTTTATAACATACTCATCTCTAGCAGATAGAGAAATATATGTTACTGTAGATGTACTGATGCGTTTAACTTTATACTTATTAAAATTCCCACTAGCATCATACGTGAATTGTGGATTAGTTAATATTATAACTTTTTCCATTGGCATTCCTGATCTAATATTTGATTTTGACTCACATGATGTGAGATTAACAATTATTAAAATTCCTACTGATATATAAAATAATACTACCAGTACTTTACTAATTTTCTCATAATTAATCATAATAAATAAATTTAAAGGGTTAATTGATTTAAAAAATAAAAACACTTCGCTAAATTATACACACTTAAATATTAGTAAAGCATTAATTTCGACTACCTCAATTTGATGACAGCATAGTCTAAATATCACAATAATCACTATATTCATAACTGCAGTGTGGCAGTTATATTATGCAGCAACCATCGTTGTCCTCTAGATCATAGTAATATAATCTAAACAATTTCATATGTTTATTACTTTTAGTTATATATTAAAGAATTAAATTTTTTAATCATTTAAATCTACATCGAAATGGTGGGTGAAGAAGCTATCACCCTTCCTCACTCACTCATTATCAATACATTATGGGTCTGACTTTAACAGATTGCACTAATTATTTACATAATAGCGCAAGTTTTGATTTCCACAGTTTGGGATCAATCTGCATCAACAATTGCTTGATCAATTACACGACGTTGACGAGCGGCTTTTTCAAGATTTCCATACATGCCGATAATGAATGTTTCATCTTTATTCAATCTTGTGAATAATGACTTTCTTGTTTCATCACCTCTGACGGGTATCTCTAATTCTCTACGTTCATTATTCATTTGATATTGCTCATCAGCATCATCAATCCTTAGATCATAGTGATTTTGAGATAATCTTGCTACTCCATTCTCAATCGTGTGCACTGTAATACAACTAAAACATCTAGACATAATATATATAAAAAAGGTTATCTCTCAATATCCTTTCCATTAAATAATCATGCAGATGCCCAATAAGATGCATTACGATACAGATGCCCAATAAGACATTACAAAAAAATAGTAAAAATAAATAGTAGGTATTTCTACCTACTATTTATTTAAATAGCATAACAGCGAACCTTTTTAGTCCCCTTTTTTATTGTTCGCCCGTTCACCTCAAAATCTACATTACTGACGCAATCCCACAATTCGAAAGTCTCTGCTGATTCATCTCCAGCGATTATTAAATTCCTCTCAATTTTTGGATCGTTTGGGTCTTTAAATTTCAACACGAAAAATTCTCTTGTACCGTCGTTTGTTGTTTTTTCCTCAACGTCTAAAAACGTTGAGGGATCGTTAATATTAACAATCCATAGTAATTTAACCTTGTCATACTTGCCTTGTGCGAGTTGACCATACTGTTTTAATTTGGCATCTAATACGCTGAACAACAGATTCTCGTTCAAGCTAACCTTAACGCTTTTAACTTTTGGCATTTTCTTTTAATTTAAATTGTTTATTTGAAAAAACCTTTATACACTACAAAAGTAGTGAGGGATACAAGGTACTTTCCCCAAACCATATGGGTGTCTGGACAAGATGCTCCACCCATAGATATATATGCTGTATATTGATTGGGGGGGGGTCTTATTTGCACGTTTATTTAGTGGGGGTATCTGTTTATCTTTTTATATGTATATTTGCAAAAAACTATTATGATTTTTAGTACGTTAAGATGCTTGGGTTTTGGTGATACATTTTCTTCTGGGAAGTATGCTGGGGAGAAGGTATGTTCTGTTATGGCAAAGGATGTTGGGTATCTATGGTTTATGGAAAAGAATGGCACTGTTTTCAGTGACAATGTAAAGAGGTGTTTAAGGGGTATTAAGAAAGATAATAAAAGTTGGAAGAATAGTAATAAATCTAATATAAATAAGTTATGAATAATCAATCTGTTCCATATGCTGTTGTTACTGAGGGGGCATTAGTTTTGTTTAAGGAGGATATTCCTTTATGGTTAGTATTGTTGTTGGTTAGGATTCATCATTTCAATAGTCGTAGGAATGAGAGATATACGTTGTATATTGAAAAGGAGAGTATTAAACTGAAGACTAGGCCGCAAGATGTATTGTTAATATTAGATAAGCTCAGTGAAAGTGGTGATCTGCTTGTTGAAAAGGCTAATGCTGGATTATATTTAGTTTCATTAAATGGTGATCTATTAAAGAATCTTGATTTGTTAACTTAATCATAACATTGGAGTATTGCATATTAAAATTAATATGTTGTATGTTTGATGTGTAGAAATTTAAATATTAAAGATGTCTAAAAAAGTAGAGTATTTAGTAGGTAAAATGGTTTCGAAGCCGTACATCATTGAGATGGGTGCTGGCAAAGTTAGCAGATGGTTTGATTGTTCAAGGGTTGATGTCATAGAAGCTAGGATGAAAGCTAGGTCAATATTGGCACAGCATGAAGTTGATGATGATCATCATGTTAAGGTTCCCAATATTTTATTATTTGATATTGAAACAGCTCCTATAGCAAGTTACACGTGGGGCTTATGGAAACAAAATGTTAGTTTAGATCAGATTATATCGAATTGGTTTATGTTAACATGGAGTGCTAAGTGGTTATATTCTGTGGATGTTATGTCTGATAAGATTACTCCAGAGGAAGTAGCTGAAGAAAATGATAAGAGGATTGTGGAAAGTCTTCTTAGGCTGTTAGATAAGGCTGATATTGTTATAGCACATAATGGTATTTCCTTTGATGTTGTTAAGGTTAATGCTAGGGCTATACGTTGGGGTTTTAATCCACCTAGTCCTTATCAGCAGGTTGACACATTGCAGATAGCCAGGAAACAGTTTGGCTTTAGTAGTAATAAGCTTGAGGCATTGGCTAGGGTGTTTGAGATTCCTGGTAAGCTTGGAACTGAGTTTAAGTTATGGACTGGTTGTATGAAGGGTAATCAGGAGTCTTTGGATAAGATGGAGGAATATAATAAGCATGATGTTGTTGTGCTGGAGGAAGTTTATTTAAAGCTAAGACCTTGGGCTAAGGGGCATGTTAATCTTGGGTTGTATGGTGATGGTAATAAGATGATATGTCCTAATTGTGGTTCTAGTCATTTGCATGAAGATGGTAATTATTATTATACCCCTGCTGGTAGATATAAGACTTATAGTTGTAAATGTGGGGCTGTTAGTCGATCTAGGAATAGTGATGTTAAACCAGATGAACGTAAGAATATTTTAATAAGTGTAGCAAGATGACAATAAAGATTAAGTACAATAGAGCATTTGATGTTGAGTCTGTATGTCCTGGCGATGTATTGATGGATAGGGCTGATAATGATATTATATATGTTATTGTATTATGTATTCCAGAATCAGAAGAGTACTTATGCGTTAGGGCAAATACTACTGGAGCTATTAAATCGTTATTGCATAGGATAGGATTTGAATGTATTGATCAATATTTAAAAGTAGAAATATATGACACAGTCGGTTAAGATTATTTTAAAAGATTTAAATCGAAATTATTTTGATAAACATATCCAAGAGGTTAAGTGGAGCAGGGAGAAAAGTCTATTGACTATTATAATGGATAGCAAGGAGCAGTTTACCTTTAATGGTGATGATGGGAAGCTAATCTATAAGCAGTTAATGCATGAATAGGCGCACTAGGAAGGGTATATTAAGGGATGCTAATTTAGGCTCTTCTAATGTTAGCATTTATATCCCACCACAAATCAAGCCTATGAAAAAAGAATTTACTACTGGAAGGAATAGCTTATGTCCATGTGGTAGTAATATTAAATATAAAAATTGCTGTTTAAATACAAATATTTACGAAAATTATAACTAAGATATGAATGAAATTGTTAAAGTTAGTTTGATCAGCGGAGAACCAAAGATCGCAAGAATGGAGGTAGTTGATGGATATGTTAGTCTTGACTTACTTACCACTGGACTTAATGATGGTGATATATCTATTACTACTATGGATGAGGAGATCTGTGTATCTGTAAATACTGATTCTAAATACATTGGAAAGTCTTCATTTAAATTAAGGTCTGAAGTATTAGATTTTAGAAATTTTACTTATAGGAAATCAAACGGTTTGTTAAGTATTGATATCCCAGTATTTGAAGAAGATGATTATAATGATGAACCAACAACAATCATTGTATAATGAATACTAAGAATCTATACAGATCTCTAGATGCTATTAAATTAGCCCTTGATAGTTCATATCAGCTATTAAGTATTGAGGGAGGTCTACTGACTGAGGCTAATGTAAAGTCGGTAAACCATACTGTAAGTGATGCTAATAGAATGCTAAGGGAAATACTCACTGAAACATTAAAGAATATAGAAGATGAGTAAATTTAAAATTGAACATTATAGTGGCACTAGCAAGGAGGAGTTTAATGATGAGCCAGTATATTACTGTAAGTCATGCTTAAGCCTACATATAATACCAGAAGATGGCATGGGATCATACTGTCATGAATGTGGAAGTGCTTCAATTGGGAAAACAAATATAGACCTATGGACTGAATCTTATAGGCAAAAGTATGGTGTAGATCATTTAACAGGACTAGAAATTCCGTATGAAAAATGCAAATGTTGCGAACATAAGAACTAATGTGGATGGGCTATTCAATCATTGGGTAGCCCTTACGCAGCCTCTACATAAACTTACTGACGCAGAGGCAAATATATTATTGTCATTTTTAAAAAAAAGACATTTATATTTATCAAACATTAAAAGTGAAAATGTTGTTGATCGTCTATTATTTTCCACTGAAACTAGAAAGGAGATTATGATAGATCTTGGCCATAAAATGGGGACATTTCAAAACTATCTAACAAGCATGAGGACAAAAGGAGTAATACTTGATAATAAGATTAATCCTAAATTAATACCTAATGTTGAGGAGGGAGCTGATAATTTCAAGTTAATATATAACTTTGTGATTAGCAATGGATAAGGTTATGGCAAGGATAATTGCTTCTGCAGCAGAAAAGAATGATGTAGATTTTAAGACTGCTGAACTTGCATATGCAGATATATTTAAGTTCATTCGCACTACTATAGAGGCATTAAACTTTGATGATCTTACAACTGAAGAGGAACTTAGGCTTGCAAAAACTAATTTTAACATGCCTAGGATATTTAAATTATATACAACACCTAATAGAATTTTTTATGCACGAAAAGCAATTGGTCAAAATAGTCCCCAACATGACGAAGGGACTAGTGCTAGCGACAACGCTAAAGCATCCAGTAGTATCAAGTCTAATACTTCCAGGTCAATCAGAACTAAGTGATATCCAGCGTATTGTTAAAGTTGGTCCGTATGTTCAGAATACGTTTGGGGAAGGTGATTGGATTAAAATTAACTACGGTAGATTCTGGAAGCCCAAAGAGAAGAAATCATTGAAAGATGGTAATGAGTTTAGCTCTACTGATATGGAGTTCTTTATTCCAGTAGTAACATTCAATGGCGAAGATTATCTTGAGATAGATCAAGGTGATGTTGAATATTGGTGGCCTAAAGATAGTATTGGTAAGTAATTAGAATGGGGGACTGCAAAAGCAGTTCCCTTTAATACTTTATGTTATGAGATTATTTCAGATGGATAGAGACTCATTTGAGTTAGACTTTGATCCAGAAATTTTAACAATAAAAGAATTTAATAAAATTATTGCACGTGATAAATCGAAAGGAAAGGTTGTGGCTATATCGGAGCTTGCATATATATGGTTTTTTTGCGACTATAGTTCTGATTTTGTGCAAATCATCGACGAAGAGGAAAGAGCTCTTGAAATTATTAATTCACTTAATGGGCTTCAGAAAAACTGGAAGGTCGACAATATCGTCCAATCAGGAATAGATAAATATAAAAGCTTATCTACTACTATAACATCTAGGATGTTAGAAGACTCTAGATCTGTTGTTGATAATATGTCTAAATGGGCAAAAAATGCAGCTCTTCATTTAGATGAAATGATTGGCGACAAACCTAAATATGACATATCTAAAATACAAGCATTTGTTAGGGATGTACCTAAAATGCTGGATACACTTAACTCATTGGAGGAGAAGGTATTAAGGGAAAAGGATTCTGGAGATAAACATAGGGGATCACAAGAGAAGGCTTTATTTGAGGATGAGGATTAATTATGATTGAAACATTTAGAAAAACTAATTCTTATAATACTCCTATGGACGAAATGTTCTATAAGGATATTAATAAAGATATACAAGAGGAGATTAATGCTGCTGTTGATGAAGTAATATTTATACAGAAGCTTATAAGTCCTCATATGCTGTCTGTAGAGGAGCTTGAGAAGGATGAATATGGGAAGATAATAGTAGATGTCACTAATCCACATAAGCTTGTTAATATGTCTTATTTTAATAAGGCAGCAGAACATTATAGAAAGCATGGATATTATACATTATTCCCTAATAATAAACATCCTAAATCAGCCTACTTTTTATTTTGGCAGGAGGAAAAAAGAAGGATTCGTGATGGATTAATTAGAGATGATGGAGAGTGGATCCCTGGAGGGCTATATTGGTATTGGAATTATTGTCCAATTATGAAAACTAAAAGAGTAAAAGAAAATAGTAAACGATCAGAACGTATTCATGATTTTGGTGACATGTGGCTTGGAGACTATTTATTCTTTCATTATAAAGATCAAGCAGAACAATTAGGCCAGCATATTGAACTAATGAAAGTACGTGGTATTGGTAGTTCATTTAAGATGGGTTCTATTGGCCCTAGGAACGCATTATTTAAAGCCAAATCAGAGACCTTCTATGTTGCCAATGATATGCAATATCTTATCAAGGATGGCATTCTAACGAAGTCCTGGGACTATCTAGACTTCTTGGCTCAGAATACACCATTCCCAAGATTGAAAAATATAGATACTAAGTTAGAAAAACATATTGGATATAAAGATATTCGTACTGGCGCATTAAAAGGAATGAAGTCTGGTATAACTGGTATATCTACAAAAGATGATCCAGATAAGATTCGAGGTAAACGTGGTGATATTATATTTGAAGAGTATGGAGCATATCCACATATAAAGAAAGCGTGGGCGGTCTGCAGGGCATCTGTTGAGGATGGTGATAATGTATTTGCTCAATTGATGGCTGGCGGTACTGGTGGTACAGTTGGCGCAGATTTTGAGGGTGCTGAAGATATGTTTTACTATCCAGCATCTTATAATATAATGCCTCTTCCTAATGTATATGATAGAAACACTAATGGCGCTGGTACTTGTGGATTTTTCTGGGGAGCATATTTGAATAGGGCAAATTGCTATGATGAAAACGGAATGCCTGACGTAACAAAATCATTGAAAGATTTATTTATAGAATTAGATAGAATACGCAAAAGCTCATCAGATCCAATGGCATTGACTCAACGTAAGGCTGAGTATCCTGTGACACCACAGGATAGCATGATGAGAATAGATGGTACCATATTTCCTGTTGCTGATATTAGAGAATATTTGGAAAGAATTATGCCAGCATTAGATGAGTTTGTAGGACCTCATTATATTGGGGATCTTATATTTAATAAGGAAGGCAAAATAGATTGGAGAGTTGGAGCATTTAGTAAACCAATTAGGGAATTCCCATTAAAAGATAATAAGCATGAGGGTGCAATAGAAATATTTGAAAGACCATTCATGGTTAATGGAGCTCCTCAACGTGGGAGATATGTTGCTGGTATTGACCCATTTGATGATGATTCAAGTAATACAGTATCATTGGGATCTATATTTATATTGGATTTATTTACTGATAGAATAGTTGCTGAATATACTGGTAGGTCTAAATTTGCAAATGACTTCTTTGAGATATGCAGAAGAATGCTTATTTACTACAATGCAGTAGGAAATTATGAGAATGATAAAAAAGGATTATTTCAATATTTTGATAGAAAAAATTGCTTGTATTTATTGAGTGATACATTGCAATCATTAAAAGATGTGGAGATGGTTCGTGGTAACTTATATGGAAATAAATCCAAAGGTACTAACTCTGGTAGATTTATCAATGCACGAGGAAGAAGATTACTTGCAGATTGGATGCTATCTAATGCATACAATGAAAATTCTGAAGGCAAGACTGTCTTGAATTTACATAAAATAAGATCAATTGGATTACTGCTTGAAGCTATGAAATATAATGCAAATGGAAACTTTGATAGGATTAGTGCATGCGGTATGCTAATGTTAATTAGAGAGGATCGTCAAAAGTTTATAGAAAATGCGATGAACTCTGAGAAAACTGTAAATATAGGACTACAATTTGATGACTATTTTATACGAAATAGTAGAGGAACTTTAAGCTATAAGAGGGGCGATTTCTTCAATGAATTGTAGTAGATTATAATAATTAATATTTTTGCAAGAATAAAGTTAATATATAATATATATGTATAATTTTCCCAGCGGATTTCCAATTCAAAAACTACCATCGTCAAAGAAAAATAAAAAATGGCGCAAGGAGAATATTGATTGGGCCGATATGAGCTCTATGATGTATGACAATAATGTCAGACAATCACTTAGGCATAAAAAAATAAACTATGACTTATTTGATGGAAAGATCCATCTTTCTGATATGAAATTAGTAATGAATCCTTATGCAATAGATTCTGATGGATTCATACCAGATAACATACAATATTATTCTATAGTCAACTCTCCGATCAATGTAATTGTCGGAGAAGAGGCCAAACGTCGATTTGAATTTAGAGCAATAGTATCCAATTATAATGCAATATCAGAAAAAGAACAACAAAAGGTACAGGAGCTAGACGCTGTGTTTTCGGAATTAATTAAAAATGAATCAATTAGCGAAGAGGATTTTCAAAAAAAATTACAAGAACACGGGGATTTCTTTTCATATACCTGGCAAGACGCAAGAGAAAGATCAGCTAATTTCATTTTGAATCATTATATCAAAGAACTTGATATGAGGATCTTATGGAATCAAGGAATGAAAGATGTTGCTATTGCCGGTGAAGAAATGTATGATTTTGATATTGTTCAGGGGGAACCTACATTTGAGAGACTCAACCCCCGTAAAGTATTTATATTAAGGAATGGATTTTCGTCTAAAGCGGAGGATGCAGATCTTATTATAATGTATGATTATTGGAGTCCAGGAAGAATAGTAGATACGTATTTTGATGAATTATCAGAAGAAGATATGGATGCTATTCAAAAAACTAATACCATTGCCAAAGTGGATGCAATGGATAATATAGATGAAAGAGCATCAATGATATATACTCCAGCTGTTGGAGATGAAGCAAATTCAATAGATCAAATGGTTTATTTTGCTGGTGCAATGGGAAGAACATTTTCAAACTATTATGATGGAAATGGAAACATAAGGGTTCTTCGTGTTAGGTGGAAATCATTACGGAAAGTTAAAAAATTAAAATACTATAATGATAAGACAGGAGAGGAAGAATCTACATTTGTATCGGAAGATTATGTTGCAGACAAAGCAAAAGGCGAAGAAACTACTGATTATTGGATTAATGAAGCATGGGAAGGCGTAAAAATTGGTAAGGATGTATATGTTAATATGCGTCCACGAAAAATTCAATATAATAGAATTAGCAATCCATCTAAATGTCATTTAGGAATTATTGGTCAAACATATAATACTAATCACAGTAAGCCAGTAGCTATCATAGATCGTATGAAGCCTTATGCATATTTATATACAATTGTAGCAGATAGGCTTAATAAGGCTATGATGAGATCATATGGTCAAGTACTTGAAGTTGATATTGCAAAAATTCCTGAAGGATGGAATATAGAGGCATATATGCATTTCTTAAGACAAGATGGTATAGCTGCTACGGATTCATTTAAAGAGGGTAATAAGGGCGCTGCAACTGGCAAACTTGCTGGAACAATAAATAATACTACTGGTAGAGTATTTAATTTAGATAACTCTCAGTCTATTACATTTCATTTACATTTACTAGAGTGGATTAAAAATGAAATGTTTGAGATTGCCGGTATATCTAAGCAACGTCAAGGTCAAATACAATCATCAGAAACCGTTGGTGGTATTGAGAGAGCTGTAAATGCTTCTGCTAATATTACAGAGGAGTTATTTTTAGTTCATGATAATGTTAAAAAAAGATGCTTAGAATGTTTACTTGAAACAGCTAAGATTGCATTAAAAAATAATCCTAAAAAGTTTCAAAGTATATCTGATGATTACAGTATTGCAATGTATGAGGTTGGTGGTGCTGAATTTGCAGAAGCAGATTTTGGAATCATAGTTGATAATTCAAACTCAATTAATAATTTAGATCAGAAACTTGATCAACTAGCGCATGCTGCATTGCAAAATCAAACATTGTCATTCTCTACAATAATGAAAATATTTACAAGTACTTCAGTATCTGAAAATATGAAAATAATAGAAAGAGATGAACAACAAATCAAACAGACTAAGCAACAGCAGATGCAACAGGAGCAGGAAATGCAACAAATGCAACAGCAACATATTCAGCAAATTGAAGCGGCAAAAGATCAATTGGCTAGAGATAAAATGGAACTGGAAGATAAATTAAATCAAAGAGACAACGATACTAAACTACAAGTGGCTGGTATAATGAGTCCCCCAGAAAAAGATATTAGTGCAGATTTATCTAAAGTAGATCTTGAAAAGAAAAAGCATATGGATAATATGGCGCAACAATCAATGGCATTAGCAGAAGATAGAAGATCTAATATGGCTAATGAACAAATTAACATGAAAAAAGCAACTACTTCTAAAAAATAAAATATGGCAGCCGTATTTGGATTCTCAACAACAACTATCTCTAGCGGTCATGCTATGAGAATATATAGCACGTCTACCGACTGGACCGGTTATATGCCCAATGATGCCACTGGCGCAACATTGACGATTACAGCCCTTGACGGAGGAGCTATTTTTACAGGTGGAACACTTAGTTTTACTAAGTCATTAGATCCAGAAGTTGATTTAGTTGATGATTTTTACATTGATATAACTTCTTATGAGATGTTTGGTGTAGATGAAATTATTCCAGATGATATATTAAGCGTTACTATTGATATAGCAAATACAGCATTAGATACTTATACGAGTATTGAAGTATTTTATTATAATTCATGGGTTGTAAAATCTACTGTATGCTATAATGCTGTTAATCAAATATATGAAATAAATTCAAATGAGATTAAATATGCATGCATGGTTAATATGCTATATCAGGGATTACTTGCCGATATAGTCTCTGCTAATACTAGTGGAATATATGAGAAAATAGACATATTTAAAAGATTATCAGTTTAAAAAATACTACTATGACTTGGGGTCAAATAAAATTATTATTAGATAATTCACTTTCTACATATTCATCAAATAGATGTAAATTGCTAAGAAAAGGTAAATACACATCTGGAGATCATTATAAGGATGGTTATATTGCTATGGTTTATGAAACTCTTAAAGAGCTTAGCCCTACAGATTCTATGTATCCATTTGATACTGTTAAAACTAGAATTCTTATAGCTGCTTATAATAGATTAACTGGAGATAAAGTTGAAGATGTTTGGTCAGACTAAATAAATTAATATGCAATTAGGACAAATAAATAATGTGAACTCCCCAGTAAAAGATGCATCTGCGACTCTTGGTGGTAATCTTGATACATCTTCTGGTATTTCATTTGTTGAGTCAGATCCAATATTTTCAGCGTCACCATCATATGGTATTACGTTATTAGATATTGATGATTGGAATGCTGCATATAATGCATTGCATACTCATGCAAATAAAGCTGCATTAGATCTTATTTTAGGAACTAACACAGGAGACGAGACTAATGCAACAATAAAAACAAAATTAGGCGCGGCTTCATCTGTTTCTGATGGCTATTTAGCTTCAACAGATTGGTCGACTTTTAACGGTAAAGTAACAGAAAATTCTGCAATAACAGGGGCGACTAAAACTAAAATAACTTACGACTCTAAAGGTTTAGTTACGTCAGGGTCAGATGCAACTACCTCAGACATTGCTGAAGGAACAAATTTGTATTATCTTGATTCGAGAGTTTCTTCAAACACTGACGTAGCTGCAAATACTGCTGCAAGGCATAATGCAGTAAGTATTGGAACTGCTAATGGATTATCATTATCAACGCAATCGTTAAGTCTTCAATTAGCCTCTAGCATACTTACAGGGGCATTGTCAAGCACCGATTGGATTACCTTTAACAGCAAACAGATAGCGTTAGGGTTTACGCCAGAAAATGTAGCAAATAAATCAACATCAATATCTGTTGATGGGGCAAGCGACACAAAATATCCTTCAGCCAAAGCAGTAAAGACATACGCAGACGGATTAGTAGCTGGCCTGTTAGATTACAGAGGCGCTTATGATGCAAGCGTAAACACTTGGCCATCATCTGGCGGATCAGGAACTGCAGGGGCAGTGTTAAAAGGTGATATGTGGGTTGTTAGTGTAGCAGGCGTTTTGGGTGGAACTGCTATTCAGATTGGAGACTCTATCATTGCTAACACAGATACCCCGAATCAGACTTCTGCAAATTGGAACACATTAAATTCAAATATAAGCTACGTCCCTGAAGATTCAGCGAACAAAGTTACCACTATCAGCAGCGGATCAACTAACACTCAATATCCTTCAGCAAAATTAGTGTATGATCAGTTAGCGCTAAAACAAAATAGTTTAACTTTAACGACAACAGGCTCTTCAGGTGCTGCAACTTTGATTGGCGCAACTTTAAATATTCCTCAATACTCAGGAAATCCTGGAACAGTTACTTCTGTTGCTGCTTTAACATTGGGAACCACAGGAACTGATCTGTCTTCTACTGTAGCTAACAGCACAACAACTCCTGTAATAACCTTAAATGTGCCTACTGCGTCTGCTTCTAACAGAGGAGTTCTAAGCACTACTGATTGGTCAGCGTTTAACGGGAAACAAGCCGCATTGAGTGGAACAGGGTTTGTCAAATCAACTGCTGGCACTATCTCATATGATACAAATATCTATTTAACTGCTAACCAAAGTATATCATTATCAGGAGCAGTAACAGGATCAGGGACTACTTCTATTGCAACGACGTTAGCCAATTCAGTAGTTGGAATTAGCAATCTTTCTGCTACAGGAACGCCATCATCTTCTACTTATCTTAGAGGAGACAACACTTGGGCAATAGCAAATGGTGGAATAACGTCTGTTGGCTTATCGATGCCGTCTGCATTTACTGTCACTAATAGCCCATTGATAGCAAATGGAACAATAGCAGTAACAGGCGCAGGTACAACATCTCAATATATAGCAGGAAATGGATCTTTAATCACTTTCCCAACTGTACCAACTAATACGAGTCAGTTGATAAATGATGGAGACAATGGCGTAAGCCATTTTATATCTTTAGCGGATCTTCCATCAAACATATCTTTATACCCAACAAACGCAGCAAGCGGAATAAATAGCTACTACAGATTAGTTACTTCTTTAACTGATCCACTTTATAACACAACTGCTGTAAATATTCCAACAGGAACTATAGTCGCATCAAATCAATTTATAGCTGGCCTAATCAGTTATCCTAATATTATTGTTGGAAATCCAGGAATATTTAATATTACAACTATTGGCAATATACAAAAAACAAGCGGCACAGGAAACGCTGAGTTTTATTTTGAAGTATGGAAAAGAACTAATGGGGGAACTGAAACGTTAATAACTACTTCTGGAAACACTTTACCTGTTGCTACTTCTGGATATACAGAATTTAGTGCTAGCGCATTGTGGAATGATGGTTCATTTTTGGCCACTGATATGATTGTTCTTAAATTCTACGGAAATCATATAAGTGGTGGAAGCAATCCTAGTTTTCAGTTTCAATTTGGAGGCACTAATCCAGTAAGAACATCCGTACCTGTTCCATTGACAGTTATTCCAGTAACATATACGCCATCAGCGTTAACAAAGACAGACGACACCAATGTTACGTTAACATTAGGGGGAACTCCATCCACTGCTTTGCTTCAAGCTACTTCATTAACTTTAGGTTGGTCTGGCACTTTAGCTGACTCAAGGATAGCAAGTTCTTCAAATTGGAACACTGCATATACTAACAGGATAACTTCACTGACAACGACAGGGAGCAGTGGCTCTGCAACATTGTCAAGCAACACTTTAAATGTCCCAACATATACATTAGCTGGCCTTGGCGGTCAGACAGCATTAACTAACCCCATCACAGGAACAGGCGTAAGTGGTCAAGTTGCATTTTTCAATGGCACGACTACAGAGATAGGTGATAATGGGTTATTTTGGGATAATACTAATAAACGGTTAGGAATAGGGACTACTGCTCCAGGGTATTCACTTACGGTTGCACAGAGTGGTAGCACCGCTGGACAGACTATGTTTGTGCAGGATACGACTCCGGGTATAGGAATGACAACGTTAGTGCTGAAGGGCGGAGCTGCGTCAAGTGTTGGCCCCACGGATGGTGTACTAAAAGTTCAGAATAATAGTGGAACGGTAACAGCGAGATTGAGGTCAGATGGTGTTATAGCAGGGACTTATATTGGTACAAACGACGATGCTACTGTGTATCTAAATCAAAATGTGGCTTATGGTCTTGGTGTCGCGCTTAAAAATACTGCACTTGTGAATTGGAGTTCAACTAGTAATTGGTACGGTGCAGTAGATACCGCATTTTCTCGCTTGAGTGCTGCTAAAATAGCTATTGGAAACGGGACAGCTGGGGACTATACGGGAACATTAATAGCAGGCAACATAGGAATAGGGACGACGAGTCCAACCAACCTTTTGCATATTTATAAAAATTCAGTAGGAAATGCCAATCTTAATATTCAAAACGATGATACTGGTGTATCAACAGCTGGTTTTAATATTATAGCGGCGGGTGGTGGTCAGTTAAACTTCCTACAAACTAATTCCAACGCAGCATGGAACACCGCACGTTATGGTCAAAATGCTGGCATATTTGAAGATACGGGTGCTGGTGGATTTCAATTTACCGCGTTCAACGATACTTCAACTGCAAATATTCGATTCTCTACAGGAACGACGCCTACTGAAAGGATGAGGATTACAAATAATGGCAACGTAGGCATAGGGACTACGGGGCCAGGTGAAAAGTTAGAAGTTGCAGGAAATATTAAGGCATCTGGTTCTGATGTGAGAGTTAAAATCAACGCTGACACCGCCACTACTCCGGGCTTTGAGTTTTATATAAATAACGCAAGAAAATGGCTTATTTATAATGGAATCGTTGACCAGTTTGTTTGGAAAACCAACACGGATAATAGAATGTCTTTGTTGCAAAATGGTGATATGGGCTTAGGCGGAACAATAACCGATACTGCGGCATTAACTGGGGCAAGTCTAGTAATAAAGAGCGGCAACGTCGGTATCGGAACAACATCTCCAACTGGAGTATTAGATGTCACAGGAGCAAATGCTACGGGTATACTTTCTATTAATGATTCAACTACACCTGCGGCAGGTGTTGGAGGGTCTATCTCATTTGGGGCGCATACAAGCAGTTCCACTTTATTTAACCAGATTGGGAAAATAAAAGCAGGAAGAGAGAGCGGTGCATCAGATTATAGTTCTTACTTAGCTTTTTCGGTTAATAGTAATTCAACTGGTTTCTTTGAAGCTGCAAGAATAAATAGTGCTGGTAATTTTGGAATTAGGACTTCTAACCCAACACAGGCGTTAGACGTACGAGGACTTATTATGTCTGCTACAACAGATTTTGATAATTTTAGTATTGGTAGTATGTTGAGGTCTATACGTGGAGCATCAACAGGTAATACTTATAATGGTTGGCAATCTTATATTAGTGGATTATCTGCTATTGGATCTTTAGTCTTAAATCCATTAGGAGGCAACGTCGGTATCGGACTTACATCACCTACTGCTAATCTCCAAGTAGCACAAGGTACAACAGGCGCAGGTACAGTAGCAACAAATGGCACAATAACTTTAACAGGAACATTCACACAATTTACCAATACCTTTAAAGTAGGAGACACAATAACTGTAAGTGGGGAAACAGTGAGAACCATTGCCACTATTGCATCAGACACAAGTTTAACTGTTACGGTTGCTTTTTCTACCACTGCATCAGGATTAGCTTATACATTAGTAGGGGGTAATGTTTTATCTGTATTAGGGAATGGGAATGTTGGTATAGGGACGACAAATCCAGCGTCAAAATTAGATGTAACAGGTGGAATATTAGTAAATGGTACTGCATCTATTGTTCCATTTGTTGCTTTAAACGCTTTAGGTGCAGGTACCAATAATCAATATTTTGATTTTAGAGTAAGTGGTGTACCCAAATTTCAATTTGGGTACACACAGGCTGGAGGTAATAGATTTTTTATATATAATAGTGTTATTACGACTGATGCAATTAAAATTTACGAATCTAATAATAATATTGGCATAGGAACCAATCCAACAGCAGTTCTTCACATCAAGGCAGGAACAGCCACAGCCTCCACAGCACC